>Ga0255347_1001289_pt1 | contig 41554 bp, 39 predicted proteins | sample wastewater_treat_2_FD_192479 | JGI IMG/M metagenome (GOLD analysis project Ga0255347, IMG submission 192479) | Wastewater microbial communities from Lulu Island WWTP, Vancouver, Canada - plant24 | ecosystem: Engineered > WWTP > Wastewater > Unclassified | place: Canada: Vancouver, British... | reverse complement strand
CGCGGAACGTTATCGGAAAGATGAGGCGTGCCGTCCCATCCATGGGACGGGATTTGAAAGCAAATCTTTGGAGAATTAAATGGAGTTGCAATAATGAATTTTATTGAAATAGCTAAGGATAAAAACGTTTGCAAGGATAATAATTTAAAAATTAAAATTCTGATATTTACTGAAGGAACTATTATAGGACCAAGGAATTTATTTCAGCATTTTAATCATGCTGCTTATGTTCCTATTGGTACTTCGAGTGAAAAGACTTGTGATTGGTATAGACAAGGTGCGGATATGATATATTTGACATCGAGAAAAAGGAAAATTCAAGTAGTAGCCATAGCAGATATTTTACAGAGAAATAATTTTGCACCAGGAATATTGATTAGTAGAGAAGGTAATGAAACGTACAAAGATATAGTGGAAGGTGTTAAACCAGATATATTGATAGAAGATGATTGTAGAAGTATTGGTGGTATATGGCAAATGTGTATAACATACGTCAAACCTGAGATTAAAAGAAAAATTAAATCAATAGTAGTGAGAGAATTTAAGGGTATTGACCATTTGCCTAAAATGGCTATAGATTTACAAAGTGAATGAGAGCTTTTTGAGGATGCGACATCCGTGTCGCATGCTGGTCTCTGGGGGCCTCATCCATCCGATAACAATGCATGGCAGTAAAGATGCGGAAAAGAAGGTCACGAAGTAAATTCTCTGGAGAAGGAGCATGAAGAATGCCGCATCACATTCCATCGTCGGGCAGACAAGCTGCCGCTTACGGGTCTTTCTGACGGGTCCGACTCTGGAACGTCTTCCATGCGAGACGTTATCGGCAAGGGCTGGGGCTTAACTGGTTGAAAAAAGAAAGAGCCCGCATCCATGCGGGCTTAGGAAAAAGGTCTTACCCATGCTATTATGGCATGGAAAAAATACAATTGGAGGAAAAGATGAAAAAAATTTTATTCACAGTGATTGCAATTGCAGGAATCCTGCTTTTGGCAGGATGTCCCACACCGATTGATCCTACACCTACAACCTACGGTGTGACAGTAAGCCCCAGCGGAGCGACCTCAGGCGAATCGGTGAGTGCCGCGGCGTGAGTGAGGCTGAGGAAGGAGCTACAGTAACCCTGACAGCCTCCTTGAACAGCGACCGTCGAGTGTCCTTAAGCGCTTCCGGAATATGGATATAAAAAATCGCTATAAGACTTTAGATGGTAAAACATGGGAAAATGTAAAAAATCTTTCTGATACAGAATTATTTATACATATTAATATTTCAGCAACAACCTGTATGAGTCGTATAGCGAATATCATGAATAAGCTTTCAATACCAAAGGATGTAGTTAGAATTAAATTAAAGTAGGTTTAATAAGAAAACTATTACAACTTTGCAATTTTCTTTTACGAGCAAAAACTGCATTATGCTTCATACTGTAGTACATGAACTACGTTTACGGAAGACAGAAATCGGAAGCAAAACACAAACGATTTCTGTAAAACAGATTTTGGCATGGACGCCAAAATCTGTTATTCCTCCTGAGCCACGACATCTACGCCAATTACCATATCTGGTTTATCGAGGGTGAAAACACAAACTCCGGCAGCTGTTCTCCCCTGTGTTGGAATATTTGCTGAATCTAGGCGTAAGGTTTTTCCCTGACTTGTAATAACAACAAGCTCAGCGCCAAGACCAATTGTTTTTGTACCAACGATTTCGCCTGTCTTTTCGCTTATTCGATAGATTCTTTGTCCGCCTGTGCCTCGACCGTGAGGGGTAAATTCAGAAAACTCAACCTGCTTTCCACAACCAAATTCAGTAAGAATAAGCATTTTTGCATCATCTTCTACATGAATTGCTCCAGCAAGTTCATCCCCTTGCGCTAATCGAATACCAATAACGCCGCGAGATGCTCGACCCATTGGGCGAACTTCCGTTTCAGAAACACGAAGTGCTTGCCCTCGGCGAGTTATAAGTACGAGCTCGTCTTCACCGCTACTCAAGATAGATGAAACGAGTTTATCCCCTTCATCGAGTCGAATAGCGATTATGCCACGAGTTTTTGCATTTTGAAAATCAATTGTTCTCACTTTTTTTACAATTCCACCAGCAGTTGCCATAAACAAGAATTGATCTTCAGAAAACTCAGTAAGAGAAACAACAGTCGTTATCTCCTCGTTTTGAGACATAGGCAACAAACTTTTTATATGTGAACCGCGAGAATTTCGTGTTGCTTCAGGTATTTCATGCACCTTCACCCAGTACAATTTTCCTTCATTCGTGATAAACATTATATGGTCATGAGTAGAAGCAATAAAAACTTGGTTAATAAAGTCATCTTCTACGAGTTTTGTGCTCGCAGAGCCCTTTCCTCCACGACCTTGCGTTCTATACGCAGTAACAGGAACACGTTTAATATAACCGAGGTTAGAAATAAGGATAACCATTTCTTCGTTTTTTATTAAATCTTCTATGTTTATTTCTTCAACTTCATCGGAAATAATATCTGTTTTTCTATCATCACCAAATTTTTCGGCAATTTCATTTGTTTCATCTTTTATGAGAGCAAGTATTTTTTCAGGATGCGCCAAAAGATCTTGTAAATGGGCAATAAGAACTTCAAGCTCTTCAAGTTCTTTTTCTAGTTTTTCTATTTCTAAGCTGGTAAGACGACCGAGTCGCATATCGACAATCGCCTGAGCTTGTATGTCGGAAAAATCAAAGCGCTCTTTTAAGGCATTTTTTGCCGTTTCAATATTCCTAGAGGCTTTTATAATTTTAATAACTTCATCTATATTTTGTATTGCCTTTATAAGTCCACGTAAAATATGTGCCCGCTCTTCAGCTTTCCTTAAATCAAAGGCGGTCCGCCGTGTAACTACTTCTTGGCGATGTTCCACAAAATACTGAATCAATTGCTTAAGCGTAAGTGTTTCTGGTCGCCCTTTAACGAGAGCAAGGTTAATAACCCCAAAGGTTGATTGCAAAGCTGTCTTTGTAAACAATTGATTTAAAACAATTTTTGCAATAGCACCACGTTTTAGCTCTATAGAAATTTTCATACCGTTACGGTCAGAAAAGTCATTTATATTGGCAATTCCATCAATGCCCTTATCACGAACAAGTTCCCCTATTCGCGTTATTAAATTTGCCTTATTTACTTGATAGGGAATTTCAGTAAAGATAATCGTCTCTTTGCCTTTTTTATCGATATCGATTGTAAAGCGCCCACGCATAATAATACGCCCACGCCCTGTTTTATAGGCTTGTCGAATACCTTTTCGCCCAAAAATAATACCCCCAGTAGGAAAATCTGGACCCTTAACTATTTTGGAAAGTTCGTCTATGCTCACTTCTGGATTGTCTATGTAGGCGCCGATAGCGGTTGCAACTTCTCGCAAGTTATGTGGTGGCATATTCGTAGCCATACCAACGGCAATACCGCTAGAACCATTTGCCAGTAAAAAAGGAAAAGCTGCTGGTAAAACCGAAGGCTCTACCATAGAATCGTCGTAGTTTGGAACAAAATCTACGGTTTCCTTTTTTATATCATTTATCATGGGGTCTGCAATTTTTGCAAGCTTTGCTTCGGTATAACGCATAGCTGCAGGAGGATCGCCGTCTACAGAGCCAAAGTTTCCCTGCCCTTCTACAACGGTATATCGCAGAGAAAAATCCTGTGCCATACGCACCAAGGCGTCATAAACAGAAGCATCTCCATGGGGGTGAAATTTACCAAGTACATCCCCAACAATACGCGCACATTTTTTTGTAGGCGTTGTATAACGTAAACCCATCTCTTCCATGGAATAAAGAATTCGTCTATGTACTGGTTTTAAACCATCTCGAACATCCGGTAAGGCTCGACTAACAATAACAGACATAGAATAGTCGATATAGGCTTTTTTTACCTCATCTTCTATCGAAATGGGAATGAGGGTTCCCCCCGCTTCAGTTTGTATTTCTTTAGACACAAAAAACTCCTACACTAAAATGCATTAAACATCTAATTGTGCGTACATCGCATTTTCTTCAATAAATTTTCTTCTTGGCTCTACATGTTCACCCATAAGCGTTGTAAAAATTCTATCCGCCTCTACCGCATCATCGAGATGCACACGCATCATTTTTCGACGAGCTGGATCCATTGTTGTTTCCCAAAGTTGATCTCCATTCATTTCACCGAGACCCTTATAGCGTTGAATTTTTATCTTATCTTCATCTTTAACATTAAATTTTTCCATTATTTCAAGTTTTTCTTTTTCACGCTCTTCATCGTTATAGACATAGCGCTCTTCTTTGTTATAGGAAAGTTTATACAAAGGAGGCATTGCCAAGTACACAAAACCTTCTTCAATTAATGCAGTCATGTAGCGATAAAAAAAGGTCAATAAAAGCGTTCGAATATGAGAACCGTCAACATCCGCGTCAGCCATAATAACAATCTTATGATAGCGCAGTTTTGAAGTATCAAAGTTTTGTCCTATACCTGCTCCAAGCGTTTGAATAACTGGCTGCAATTTTTCATTATTTATTACTTTTTCTATACGTGTTTTTTCGACATTGAGCATCTTACCCCACAAGGGTAAAATAGCCTGGGTTTTTGCATCGCGCCCTTTTTTTGCAGCGCCCCCTGCAGAGTCCCCTTCCACGATATACACTTCAGTCTTTGCCGGATCTTTTTCTATACAATCCCAAAGTTTCCCCGGAAGCCCGCCACCTTCAAGAGCATTTTTTCGTCTTGTTGCTTGCCGTGCATTAAAAGCAGCTATTCTTGCTTTTGCTGCAAGAACCGCCTTTTCAAGAATTTTTTCTATAACAGAAGGATTTTGTTCAAAGAATAAAGTCAATTGCTCCGTTGCAAAAGAATCTACGATACCACGCACCTCAGTATTCCCAAGCTTTGTTTTTGTTTGTCCTTCAAACTGCGGTTCAGGCACCTTAACCGACAAAACAGCTGTTAAACCCTCGCGAACATCATCGCCACTAAAACGATCTTCCTTATCCATCTTTTTTTGAATTTTTGGATTTTTCTTTAGAAAATCATTTAAAACACGGGTTAAAGAAGTTTTAAAACCGTCAAGATGTGTTCCACCCTCTTTTGTATTTATATCATTTACATAAGAAAACAAAATTTCAGAAAAACTATCGTTATACTGCAAGGCAATTTCTACAACAATCTCATCTCGTTCTCCTGAAATATAGACCGGTGTTTGGTGAATACAAGTTTTATTTTCATTAAGATAGCTTACAAAAGACGATATACCGCCTTCAAAAGAAAAAACCTGTTCTTTTGGTGTTGTTAAACGCTCATCACGAAAAACAATCGATATACCACTATTTAAAAAAGCAAGTTCCCGTAATCGACTCGCTAAAACTTCAAAATTATAGGTTTGCGTTTCTTCAAATACTGTCGGGTCAGCCTTCCATCGAATTATAGTTCCCGATTTATCTGTTTTTCCAACTTCTTTAACCGGTCCTAAAGGAACTCCCACTTCATAGCGCTGATGATACTGAATGCCATCTTTGCAAATTGTCGCTTCAAGCCAACTGGATAAGGCATTTACGCAAGCAACACCTACACCATGCAAACCACCAGAAACCTTATACGAACCCTTATCAAATTTTCCCCCTGCATGTAAGCGCGTTAAAACAAGCTCTAAGGCACTGACACCCTCAGTTGGGTGAATATCAACAGGAATTCCACGACCATTATCTTCTATGCGGCAAATATCATTTTTTTCTAAAACAATAAGTATACGATCACAATGCCCAGCCATTGCCTCGTCAATTGAGTTATCAACAACCTCGTACACGAGATGATGTAAACCATCTGGCCCGGTAGAACCAATGTACATACCAGGTCTTTTTCTAACAGCTTCAAGCCCTTTTAAAACTTGAATATTAGATGCGGAATATGAAGGGTTCATTTTACTTCCTTAAATATATATTGATTTGAACAGACACTATAAACTAGAACTCGGTAATTTTCAGTGCCTTAAAAGTTTCTCATTGAGATATGATATTGTACACAATCACCATAGTAGACATAAAAATACTATGCATTTTTTTATAAAAGTACAATAAATGTTGGACTTTCAGTATAACCGTATTGCGGAAAAAAGTAAAGACAGTTTATAATGGACCCTATGGACAAATGGAATTATTCAATCTTTTTTCAAGAAGCGCTCTCGCAAATTCAAGAAAGCTATATACAAGAAGGAAAAGGAAAAGAATTTGAAATGTGGTTTTCTTTTGAATACCACGATTCAACAGAAAATAGTATAACAATTATGGTCCCCTCAAACTTTTTCAAAGACCAACTCATTTCTCGCGGCTATATTGCTCTTTTAGAACAAAAACTCGAAGAATTATCCGGAAAGCAGATTACTATTGAATTTTTTATACAAGCTAAAAAAGAAGAAAATATACAAAGTCACAATCTTACAAATGATATAAAAATAGAAAAAAAAGAAATTGTACAAAAACCAGTACAAAACAGTAAAGGAAAACATCCGCAATTACGAGAAGATTATATATTTGACAACTTTATAATCGGCGATAACAATATATTTACTTTTAATGCAGCAAGTGCCATAGCTAAAAATCCAGGACGAGCATATAATCCAGTTTTAATATATGGTGGAGTTGGCCTTGGTAAAACACATATAATGCAAGCAATTGGAAACTATACCCACCAAAATACTGACTTAAAAACAATTTATATTACCGCAGAAAGCTTTACAAATGAATTTATACAAGCATTAAATGATAGAACTATTCCAAAATTCAAAAATAAATATCGCAATGCCGATGTTTTATTGATTGACGATATACACTTTTTACAAAATAAAACTGAAACACAAGAAGAGCTTTTTCACACCTTCAATGTACTTCACGACGCATTTAAACAAATGGTTTTTACCTGCGATAGACCCTTAAGCGAAATTAAAAATTTAAGCGATAGACTTCGATCTCGTTTTGAACGCGGATTAACTGTAGACCTTTCTCCTCCCCAATACGAAACACGACGTGCAATCATAGTTAAAAAACTGGAACTCATGAATAAAAAGATTTCTGATGATATTATAGATTTAATCGCAGAAAACGTTGTTTCAAACGTACGTGATTTAGAAGCAGCTATTACAAAAATTATTGCCTATACAGAACTCATCGGAAAAACAATTACCTTGGAAATCGCAAAACAACAATTACGCGACGCCTTTACATCTCCACGACAAGGCAATATTTCCATAGAAAAAATTCAAAAAATTGTAGCCGATCATTATAACCTCTCATTTACGGACTTAAAAGCGCGAAAAAGAACAAAAAACATTGCTACAGCACGACAAATAGCTATGTATATAGCACGAGAAATTACCGAATTTTCAACAACAGAAGTAGGAGCTGAGTTTGGTGGTCGAGATCATACAACCGTTATGCATGCATGTCAAAAAATAGAAGAGCTCGTAAAAACAGATACCCATCTACAATCGAACATTCATTTGCTGATAAATACCATAAAAGACGCAAAAAAATAGCTTAGACAAGTTGTGCATAATATGTTACAATCTTGTTATTCTATGTGTATGACTAATCAATAAAAGGAATATGTGCATAAGTAAATCTTATAATTTTATACTTATACACAAAATAAAACCTTACACTATAAAGAATTAACTAGGTTTTTAAGATATTAACAGGGTCTATTACTACTATTACTATTATTTATATATATATAATAATAAGGTATTTTGGAGGAATCATGAAATTCACTTTTGATAAAGATACAATGCTTAAAGAAATAAGCATTGCACAAGAAATAATTGCAACAAAAAATGCATTGTCTATACTTTCTAACGTATTATTTATTGCAGAAAATAATACTCTCACTATTAAAGCAACAGATATAAAAGTAAACTTTGAAACAAAAATTCCTATTGAAATTGAAACAGAAGGAAAAACAACTATCTTTTGTGATAAACTTATGAGCATTTTAACTTCTCTTCCTTCAGGAGAAGTAGAATTTATACAAGATGAAACAAAAATTACTATTAAGCCAATTGCAAAAAAAGTAAAGTTTCAGTTAAAAAGCATGGCAAGCGATAAGTTTCCAGAATTTATAAATACCGATGAAGTAAACTTTATAGAAGTTCCTATTCAGGACTTAAAAGATATGATTACACAGACAATATTTGCTGTTTCAGATGACGAAACACGATATTTTATGAACGGTGTATATTTTGATAAAAAAGATGATGCTTTAATCTTAGTTGCAACTGATGGTAGACGTCTCTCATATATTTCAAAAGCTCTTTATCAAGGAGTACAAGAATTTTCTCCAGCAATTGTACCACCAAAAATTCTAAACATTATTTTAAAACGTGCACCAAATGAAGGTAGTATTTCTCTTGCCTTCGTTGACAATATGATTATTGTAAAATTTGGAAACTATATTTTTACTTCTGTTTTAATTGAAGGGCAGTTTCCAAACTACGAAAGAGTTATACCAGAAAAACAAGATTTCACTTTTGAAGTAGATAAAAAAGACTTAGGCGATGCATTAAAACGTGTTGGACTGCTCGTTGAGCAAAAATCACATAGAGTTTATTTTGCTCTTTCTGATGGCTTGTTAACAATCAGCTCTCAAGAATCGGATATAGGAAGTGCAAAAGAAGAAATTCCCTGTAAATATAGCGGAGAAGATATAACAATGGCCTTTAATTATATTTACATTGAAGAACCTATGAAAGTAATCAATACCGAACGAATACGTTTTGATTTTACTTCTTCTATGAAAGCTGTAACAGTAAAATCTGAACCAGAAAAAGATTTTTTCCACATTGTTATGCCTATGCAAATGGAGTAATTATTTTTGCCCTTTTTATCTTTATCTTTTGTAGATTATAGAAATATAGAAAATGCGAGTATTGATTTATTATCAAAAGAAGTTTTTTTTAAAGGCGATAATGGGCAAGGAAAAACAAATCTCTTAGAAGCCTTATATATTTGCTCCTACGGTTCATCTTTTCGTACAAAAAACGATGTAGAAATTATAAAAAAAACGCATTCTGCCTATAGTATAAAAGCTTTATACAAAGATTCTCATGAAATTACACATTCAATTGTGATAAAATTTGAAAATGGTAAAAAACATATTCTCAAAAACGGAAAAAAAATAACAGACAGAAAAGAGTTGATAAATGCGATTCCTTGCATTGTGTTTTGTCATGAAGATTTAGACTTTGTAACAGGAGAGCCAGAAAAAAGGCGCTTTTTTTTAGACCAGTCCATAAGCTTACACAATAATATCTATGTTGATAGCTTGCGAAAATATAAAAAAATCCTTCGTTCGCGAAATATTGTACTAAAAGAACAAAACTTTGATTTATTGCCTGTTTTTACAGAAAATCTTATACAGATAGGTATGGAAATACGAAAAAAACGAGAAGATATAAGTCTTTTTTTTAACCGCGATTTAAGTTCTTTGTACGAAGAAATAAGCGGTATTTCTGGATTAAGTCTTTCATATCATTCATCGTGGAAAAAAATGAATAAAGACGAAATACAAGCGCACTTAAAGGCTAAAGAAGGAATTGAAAAAAATCTCGGCACAAGTGTTTCAGGTCCACATAGGGATAGAATTATTTTTATAAAAGATGGGGAAAATTTTGTTTTAACTGCATCTACGGGACAAAAACGTTTGTTATCGGTTTTGCTGCGTATTTTACAAGCAAAATATATTTTTGAAGTAAACCATAAAAAACCTATTTTACTTATGGATGATGTGTTATTGGAACTGGATCCAGGAAAACGGGAAAAAATAATGCATTTATTGCCTGAGTATGAACAGCTTTTTGCGACATTTTTGCCAGGTGAACCCTATGAAAAATATGTAAAATCTAAAACAAAGGTGTATACTATACAAAAAGGACATTGGGATGAAAGATGATGCGATTTCTAGTATATCCAATATTTTAGCAAAATACATGGACGGCGTAGATTCTGAAATGGTAGAAAATGCTGTCAGTATTCGAAACGTATGGAAAGACATTATTTGCTCTATTCGAGGACCAAAAAAAACAGGTTTTGAAGGAAATATATATTTAGGAGAAAAACTCTATTCGCATACAAAAATAATAGACCTTGTAAACAAGGTTTTATTGGTTGAAGTAGATCATTCAGGTTGGATTCAAACCTTGCAATTTTATAATAGCTATATTTTACGTGGCTTGAAGAAAAAAATCCCAGCTCTTGAAATTACGAGTATTGCGTTTCGCCTTAAAGGCAGCGATTTTGGTATAAAAAATATACCTGAAGCGCCAAAAAAAGAAGAAGAAAAAGAAGAAATACAAAAAGAAATACAAATAAAAGAAGATTTGCCAGAAGAATTCAAAGAAAAGCTAGAAAAACTGAAAAATATTTCCAAAAAAAATAAGAGAGCTTGACCAAAAAATAATAAATATGCTAAACTCAGAAACCTGTATCTACAAAAAATAAAAATTTAGAAAGGAAACTTTCTTATAAATAAAGGAGATGTTCCATGAAAAGGACATATCAACCAAGTAAAGTCAAAAGAAATAGAAAATTCGGTTTTCGCGCAAGAATGAAAACTCGTGGTGGAAAACTTATTTTAAAACGAAGAAGAGCAAAAGGACGCTATAAATTATCTGTTTCTGATGAAAAGAAACCATATTAATTTTTATTAGGGAAGGATGCGCTTGTCTAAGAGCCGGGGTTTTACAAAAAAAGAACGAGTAAAACAAAAAAAAGAGATTCAAAATCTTTTTAAAACAGGCAAGAGGATGAGCGTTCGAGGTGCAAAGCTCTTTTTTTTACCTTCAGATTTAGCCTTCAATAGAGTTGCCTTTGCACTACCTCGCGGTTATGGTACAGCTGTACAAAGAAATTTTGCGAAACGAATAAGCCGAGAAGTGTATCGAAATTTAAAGGGTGAACTAGCCCTATCGTATGATTTATTGTTTTTATTCTATCCAGGAAATGATACAATTAGTATTCGAGAAAATCAAATACGGCTATTATGTAAAAAAGCAGGGTTATTATGCTAAAAAAAATATGTTCTCGTATTTTTATTTTTTTAATTCGCTTTTATCAAAAATGTATTTCGCCTCTTTTTCCTGCAACGTGTAGATTTCAGCCCACATGCTCTAATTATACTCTTCAAGCTATAAAAAAACATGGTCCTTTTAAGGGATTGTTTTTGGGAATTAAGAGAATTTCACGCTGTCATCCATTTCACGAAGGGGGCTATGATCCAGTTCCGTAAGTATTAGGAGTAAAAATGGAAAAAAATACCATTTTGGCAATTGTTTTATCATCTCTGGTATTGATTGGCTTTATGTTTTTGCAAACATATTTAAATCCCCCTGTAGATTATCCTGTTGAAGAAGTAGTAAGGGATCTAGAAGATCGACCCTTCATTGCAAACGAAGAAAATGCACAAAATAATCTTGAAAAAATGGTGCATTTAGAAGATTTTGCTGAAGAAGTTTCTATTTCGGAAGAAAAGTTTCTTATAGAAACGAATAATGCGAAGATTACTCTTTCAAACCGTGGTGGAGATATTGTCGATTTTGAGCTAAAAAATCACTTGGACGGCGACAAAGGCGTGCAAATGGCAGATTCTATTTCTGAAATAAATCGTGCGTTTTCCCTTTCCTTTGGTTCCTATAATAGCAAAATTATCGATGATCTTTTTCAAGTAAATAAAATAAATGACTATACCTATGGCTTTTATAAAAAATTTCGACTTGCAAAGGCCGACGGCTCTTTTGATACCTTTACTTTAATAAAACAATATACCTTTCATCCAGATGATTATTTATTTCAGCTTGATGTAATTATTGATGGGCTGGAAAACAGCAATTCTGCATTTTCTGAATTAAATCTAAATGGAAAAGCCTATACTCTGCGTACATCTCCGCAAATAGGGCCATATTATGACAAAAAAAAGGATCGCTATGAAAATAGAACCTTTATGTCGTATACAAAAGATAAAAGAAAAAAACAGCTTTTGGGAGATAATGCAACAAAAGAATATAGCAATCCCTACACATGGACAGGAATTGCGGGTAAATATTTTACTATTTTAGTGCATCCACAAAACCCAGAAACAATGGGACCCTCGCTGTATTCCACAAAAATAGAAAAAAATGACTATACGAATGCGCAAGTTTTCTTGACTCGAAATGCTATTTCTCAAAAAAACAATAAAGATACCTATTATATTTATGTGGGGCCACGAACAGATAAGGACTTAAAAAAATATAATCTTTTATCAGAAAATAACTGGGGACTTTCAAATATCCGTTTTGATGATAGCTTGCAATCTTCTGGAATTCTATCTTGGCTTGAAATTTTTATGAAAGCGATTATGCAAGTTTTTTATAAGATTATTCCCAACTGGGGTGTTTCTATTATCCTTATGACGATACTTTTGAAACTTGCTTTATTTCCTCTTACCAAAAAAAGCTCTGTTTCTACCTTGAAAATGCAAGAAATACAACCGCAAATGAAGGAAATTCAAGATAAGTATAAAGGAAAACCAGAAAAGCTCAATATTGAACTTGCAAAACTCTATAAAGAAACGGGCTATAATCCCATGATGGGTTGCCTTCCCTTGCTTATACAATTTCCTTTAATTATTGCTATGTTCAATCTATTTAACAATTATTTTGAATTTAGAGGAGCTATGTTTATTCCTGGATGGATTCCAGATCTTTCACAAGGCGATTCTCTATATGTTTTAGGTTTTTCCTTGCCATTTTTGGGAAATCACCTTCGATTATTGCCTGTGATTTATGTAATTTCGCAATTATTGTTTGGAAAAATTACCCAAAGTAATGCAGCCGCTGGGGCAAATGCAACACAAATGAAAATAATGACAATGGGGATGCCGCTCTTTTTCTTTTTTATCTTCTACAATGCACCAGCAGGTTTGTTGCTGTATTGGACAATAAGTAACTTACTGCAATTGGTGCAACAGCTTGCTATAAATAAAATGATGAAAGAAAAAAAAGCAGAAATTGAAGGAAATATTATCCCAGCATTTTCGCCAAAAAAGAAAAAATAAAGCTCAGATTATTGACCTAGCTTTATTTTTGAAAAGAAGAAAAATTTTAACCGTGAGGTATTTATATGATATTTGAATTTGAGGGTAAAAACGAAAAAGAAGCAATTGAACTTGCTGTTCAAGAACTAGGTTTAGAAAGAGAAGAATTTGATGTAGAAATTATGGAAACACAAAAAAATTCTCTTTTTAAAAAAGGCTTTGTGAAAATCCGTGTACACACTGATGGAAAAAAAATCGTCAGTGACATTTCTAGTGATATTCCTGTTGAAGCTGCTAAAAAAACACAGAAAAAAGTCTTTGGAAATCCCCTTCCCCAAGATGATTTTGAAAAAGAAATTGTAACTTTCATCACGACAGTTGTTTCAAAGATGGGTTATGACATTTCTGTTGATGTAATGCATCGAGAAGAGAAAAAAATAGAACTTCGCCTAGAATCGTCAAGTTCTGCCGTTATTATAGGAAAAAAAGGCCGAAATCTTGATGCGCTTCAGTTGCTTACAAATGTATATGCTGGAAAACTAGGGCGAAGTGATGAGCGAATTATCTTAGATATAGAAAACTACCGAATTCGCCGTGAGGAGAGTTTAGTTCGACTTGCGTATACAACGGCAGATAGGGTACGGACTTCAAGAAATTCTTTCTTGCTTGATCCGATGAATCCTTTTGAAAGGCGTATTGTACATACAACCTTAAACGATATCAGCGATATTGAGACAGAAAGTGAAGGCGAAGGCTTGTTTAAACAAGTCAGAGTAAAATATAAAGGGTTTTTCTAGGTATGAAAAAATCAATTCTTTTTCTTTTTATTCTCAGTTTTTGGTTTGTAGGAGAAATCAATGCAGAGCCTAAAAAAGAAGCCTTTCGTTTTCTTTTAGATGATGAAACCTATGCAGAATTGATTAAAAACGAATCTTTAGTTTCTATTTCGTATAGAAAAAAAGAAAAACTAAAAAGTCTTGCTCCTAAGGCGACTATCATAGATGAAGCGAAAAAAAAATGGCATGAAAGTCATGATATAGACCCATTGATTGTTGTTGAAGGATTATTTTTATATACAAAACCAAAAAACGAGAAAAATTTCATCTCACATACAGATGAGATAGCTAAAACGGCTTCTATTTTAACCGCTTTTTCCAAAATGAAGGGAATGGAATACTATTCTGAAAGAAAAAAACGCAAAGAAATACTATACGAAGACTGTTTTGTTATAGAAAGTTATGAAAATCAAGTGAAAGTTCCAGATCCAAAGGCGGCTACTCTAGAGAATCTACATTTATTGGCACGTCAAACAGATACAACGTTCGGTTCTTATGTAATGGATGTTGCTTATGTTCAAAAAGATGCTGAAATTGCAATGTATATGAAAAATCTGGACCCTTTAAAATATCTTTTATTTAAAGCAATACAAGAAGATAATTTACATTTATTTTTATATACGCATACTTTTGAAGAGCATATTTTAGTATATTTTTTAGTACAAGCGGCCTATTTAGATGTTGCGTTCTTAAATGAAACAATAGAAAAATCATTAAAAAATAGGGTTGATGCTATTTATGAATGGTCTAAAATACAATATGAGGGATAAATAATGAAAAAAACAATACATTTAGTATTACTTTTTACAATTTTAATATCGTTTGGAGGATGTAGCCCTATGGATGAAGGATTGAAAGCAATTGAAGGAAAAGATGGAGTTTTTGCTGTAATAGATACGACAAGAGGTCTTATTGTTGCTGAACTTTTTTATGAAAAAACACCACTTACTGTTACAAATTTTGTAGGTTTGGCAGAAGGTAGCCTCAAGGCAACAGGTGGAAAAAACTTTTATGATGGTTTAAAGTTTCATCGCGTTATAGCTGATTTTATGATTCAAGGTGGCGATCCTAAGGGAAACGGAACAGGTGGCCCTGGCTATAAATTTGCAGATGAATTTGACGATAGCTTGAAGCATACCGGTCCTGGCATCCTTTCAATGGCAAATTCTGGAGCAAATACCAACGGAAGTCAATTTTTTATCACCCACGTGGCAACACCTTGGCTCGATGGAAAACATACTGTTTTTGGTAAAGTGCTTCATGGTCAAAAAGTTGTCGACACAATAAAACAAGGTGATGAAATAAAATCTATAAAAATAATTCGTCAGGGCGAAAAAGCAAAGGCTTTTACAGCAACACAAGATGATTTTGATAGGCTTTCTGTGGAAATAGTAAAACAAAATACCGCAAAACTTGAAAAAGCAATGGCAGAAACGATTGGACTAATAGAAAAGAAGTTTGTAGGTTTTGAAAAAACAGCAGAAGGTATTTATTTTGGTATAAAAAGCGAAGGAAGCGGTGTAAAATGTGGCGCAAACAAAGAAGTTGCGGTGCATTATACTGGTTATTTGCTCAACGATAGCGTTTTTGATTCCTCAGAAGGAAGAGCTCCCTTAGAATTTGTTGCTGGTGCAGGACAGATGATTCCTGGCTTTGATGTAATGGTGCAAGATATGCGGCTTGGAGAAAAACGGACAATTGTTTTACCACCTTCAATGGCCTACGGTTCAGCAGGTGCAGCTGGGGTTATTCCTGGAAATGCCTACATTGTTTTTGATGTAGAACTGACAAATATAAAATAATCTAGGTATTATTGTAATGAAATGTAGCTTTAAAAGCTTAAGACAAAGAGGTTTGTTTCTTTTTATCTTAGGCTTTTATTTTATAGCAATAATTCAGCCAGTCCTTGCAAAAGAGGAAGAAAGCCTTCTTTTTGATATTTCATTAAAAAAAGAATCTCTCATTATAGCCTCTTCTCTTGCTATCACCGTTTTCCCGCTTCTGTTGCCAAAAGCAAGTTATGAAACAGAAGCTCCATTGCAAGATATTTCACGACTCCCCTTTTTTGATGCTTGGTCAGCAAATCCCTATTCTAAAAACTTTGACCTTGCAGGCGATTTTTTTCAGTATACCAGTCTTTTATTGCCTGCTGTTTTATTGTGTACAGAAAAAACAAACTGGCTTACCATCGGTGTTATGTACGCTGAATCGATTTTTCTTAGCTATGGCTTAAAAAATCTGGGAAAAACGCTTTTTCCTCGTTATAGACCCTATACTTATTTTGAAGGCGCTCCCTTTTCCGATGATACGGATTTCAAAAAATCCTTTCCTTCTGGCCATACTACAATGGCTTTTACTGGAGCAAGTTTTTTAAGCTCCGTCTTTGCAAGATACTACCCCGAATCGCAGTGGAAGTGGCCTCTTATTCTTGGTAGTTTTTCTTTTGCCACAACGACGGCGGCCTTGCGCATAGCAAGTGGAAATCATTTTTTTACTGATGTGCTTAGTGGAGCTATTCTGGGTAGTTTTTCTGGTTTTATAATCCCCTATCTGCATCGAATAGAAACTAACATAAACCGAAAAAACAATGGTGCAGAAAAGCCTGTCCTTGTGCAACTAAATATTTCAAGTTTTTCTTCGAGTATACGCTTTTTATTTTAATAAAAAAAGAGTAAATAGAAGTCTCAAAATCTTGCTATCTTTTTAATTTTTTGCTATTTTTTTCTTATGCTAGAATTATTGCAATTCAAAAAAAGTCTTTTATTTTCACAATTAAGAGAATTAGAACAGATATACGAAGCTATCGAAAAAGATGAAGAAGAGTGGAAAAAACATTCTCCAGCTCATTGCCCTTCAGCTTGCGGCCAATGTTGCATCGCATTTGAACCAGATTTATTGGAAATAGAAGCTGATTATTTAGCCTTGTGGTTAATACAAAATAACCGAGAAAAGGCAGAAGCTATAGCGGAGCAAACCTATATATGGCCACGCTTTTTAGAATATCCACAAGGATGTTTTTTATTTGATCCTAATGATGATTATCATTGTACGGTGTATGAAGGAAGAGCATTAATCTGTAGATTATTTGGCTATACAAGCGATACAGGAAGGGATGGGAAAATTCGTTGGAAGCCGTGTAAATACATTCCAGAGGAAACATTTAAAGCAGGGTTTGTAAGAAAACAATATACGGAGGAAGAATTGCGCGAAAGCCTAGTGGCCTTACCTCCTGTGATGTCGCATTATTTGAGAAAAACCTTATCGATACAACCTGATAATGCAGGACGTACGACAGCTATGAGAGATATTCTTCCGAAGGCTATACAAAAAATGCTTTATCTTTTGAAATATATCGAATTGGAATCTTCGGTTGACAATAATCCAGATGATACGCCAACGCCGACAAGTCCTATAGCAGCCTAATCTTTGTACTTTTTTTTCCTATAGCATATTTTATAAATTTATTGTTTACTATTTGTATGGAAACACCAAAAATTCTAGAAAACGCTCAAAATATACGCTCAGTTATTCGCTATCTCAAACGATTTAAAAATACGACCTTTGTTATTCATTTACCGGATAGTATTTTGGAAAGTTCGGTTTTTCTCAACCACATAAGCGATATTGCGCTCATACACAATGCTGGCATTCGTATTGTTTTAGTTGCAGGTGCAAAAAATCGGATAAATGGTTTGCTAGAAAGTGCAGGAATTTTGTGGCAAGAAAAAGACGGGCTTCGTGTTTCTGGTGAAAACGCAATGCCTCATATAAAAATGGCTTCTTTTGATGTTGCAAATTCCATAATGACAGCTTTGGCAGCAGAAAAAATTTCTGCGGTGATAGGAAATTGGGTAAAAGCTCGAGGTAAAGGCATTATTGACGGGTTTGACTACGAATCTTGCGGTGAAATAGACCAAGTAGATCTTCCTTCTATACATTCTGTTTTGGAAAATAATTTTATTCCTATTTTTCCTTGCCTCGGTTGGAGCTCAAGCGGACGCCCCTACAATATATCGAGTATTGATTTAGCAAAAGAAATAGCAATACAGCTAAAAAGTGAAAAACTTTTTTTCTTAAATGACTATGAACTGGAAGAAATCTTTTTGGAAAAAAAAGCTCACGAAAATGAGTCAATAAATGCTCTTTCTGTGCAGAATTTGGAAGCTATCTTAAAAGAAAACAGGGCAATTCCGATTCATGCAGCTCGACTTTTGAACCTGGCACTGGAAGCATGCAAAAAGGGTCTTGAAAGAGTGCATTTAATCGACCAAAGAATTGACGGAGTTATTTTAAATGAGCTTTTTTCGGAGCTTGGCTCCGGGCTTATGATTTATGACGATAATTACGGTGCAATTCGCCCGATGGACCTCGAAGATGTAGCCGATGTGCTTTCTTTGATGCGCCCCTTTGTAAAAAAAGGCATTCTCTTAGAGCGCTCAGAAGCACAATTAAAAGAATTGCATGGGGATTTTGTCGTATACGAAATAGACGGTGCCATCCGTGCCTGTGCTGCTCTCCATGTTTACGGCGAGGAGCAGGGAGAAATAGCTGCAGTTGTTGTTGACGAGCGATACAATAAGGCGGGGATTGGCATAAAGCTCATAGATTTTCTAAAAAAGAAGGCGCGGAGCCTCGGAATTGCTTCGCTTTTTGTTTTGACAACACAAACGGCAGATTGGTTTGAAAAGCAAGGCTTTAAGCCAGATATTCTGGAAAGTATTCCTCTTGCAAAGCAAGAGAAAATCGATAAAAACCGAAAATCAAAAGTATTTCGCTTGGAACTTGTATGATGACAAAAAAGCCAGCTCATCTATGGTTAAAAGAAGAAATACAAAAAATAGAAAAAAATCCCTGTTTTACTGAGACTAAAAAGCCGAGTCTTTTGATACATGCTTGTTGCGGTCCTTGCTCGTCGTATGTTTTGGAGTATCTTGAAAAAACCTTTGCTATTTCCCTTTATTTTTATAATCCCAATATTTATCCACAGGCGGAATACGAGCGGCGAAAAGACGAATTGCTTACATTTATTGAAAAATACAATAATAGCATTCAAGTTATTACAGAAAAAACATATCAAGCTTCTGACTTTTACGAGGCAACGGGAGTGAAAACAGAGACAGATTTACAAAAAGAAGGCGAAAGAGGTGAGCGTTGCAGGCGTTGCTATGCTTTTCGTATAAAAAAAGCCTTTATCTATGCAAGAGAGCATGGATTTGATTATATAACGACAACGCTTTCGATAAGTCCGCATAAGGATGCAGAAAAAATAAATGCGATAGGTAGGGCTTTGGAAGAAGAGCTTTTGGAATCTGCGCAAATTGAAGACGGAGAAAGAGCTAAAAAAGCGGGAAATAAACCACGGTTTTTATATGCAGATTTTAAAAAAAACAAGGGTTTTTTACGTTCTTTGGAATTGAGCAAGGAGTTTGGTCTCTATCGTCAAGATTATTGCGGATGTTTGTACTCAATTCGCGATGGCATTATTGAGTAGGAAGGCGAATACTTACTTCTCCGCTCAAAATTTCTTGCTTTTTTCCCAATGCGTCTTCTATAATTAAATGCCCTTCTTCGGTTATATCCACAGCTTTTGCGACAAAATTTTTATCGCCCTGTAAAACAAGGACCTCTTTTCCTAAAATATTTGAATAGGCCTTATACTCAGCGATATTCTCGGATATCTTGTGGATATCTTGTGTAAGAATTCTAAACACATTGTGGATAAGTTGTGCAGTAAATATATTTTTAGAAGCAAAGAATAATTCCATGAAGTCCTCATCGACTTCGGTTTTATTGTTTTCAGAATCGATAGATACAGAAGCCCTATCTAAAAGAGCTTGGTAGATGGAGCCTGCAATTGCTTGCAATTCTACAGGGAAGCAGCTTTCTTTTTGAAAAATATTTATACCTATACCGACAATAACTTGGGAAAGTCCTTTTTCCTGTGAAGAAAAGCTCGCTTCGGTTAATATTCCGGCTATTTTCTTTGTCCCGATAAAAATATCGTTAACCCACTTTATTTTTGCATCGATATTCCAAATGCTTTTTATACTTCGTACAAGCGCAAGGCTTACATAGGGCGTTATAAGTGGAACGGGAAGATTGTCTGTGTTTAAAATAAAGGAAATATAGAGTCCTTCATCTGTGTTTGATGCAAAACTGCGTCCCAATCGTCCTCGTCCAGCACTTTGTTTTTCTGCGATAATAATGCTTCCATGACTTTCGAGGGGATTTTCTTTTAAAAATTGTTTTGCATAGGAGTTGGTGGAGTCTAGCTCAGGAAAAATATGAATTTTTGGCTTAATTTCTAGGGGAGAAAATGCTTGATAGTGTTTTTCAATTTCGTTTTTATTGAGCGCTTTTATTTTTTGCATAGTATCCAATTTAGAAAAATGGTTCTAATTGTTGAGAATTGCATTTATTTCATCAATTTTTTCTGTCGAGGTTAAGATAAAAAGAATATCCTGTGCTTTTATGCAAACATTGCCCTTTGGTAATACAATTTTTCCATCACGAATGATAGAAGAAATAAGTACATCTTGTCCAAGGTCAAGTTTTGATATCTTTGTGTTTATGCTCTGTGCATCATCATCTATGTGAATTTCAAACATTTCGACATCGGTTTCTTGGGTTGAGTGAAGTTCTACAACATAGGGCGTTGTCTGTCTTTTTGGTATGGTAAAATTGAATGCTTTTGAAAGCAAGCCTAGGGTTGAACCTTGCAGGAGACAGGAGATAAAAACAGCAAAAAAGATAATGTCAAAGATATAGCCATTTTCATCGAGGCCGTAAGCTGCTGGATAGGTTGCTAAAACGATGGGAACCGCTCCCTTTATGCCACCCCAAATTATAAAGAGCTTTTCTTTAAAATTGTATTTAAAGGGTATAGTACAAAGAAAAACAGCGATGGGTCGGGCGATAAAAATGAGGACGAGAACAACGATAACTCCTTCTTTCCAAATATGAATAAAACGGCTAGGAAAAGAGAGAAGCCCGAGGATTAAGAAAAGTCCCACATTGCACATAGAGGCGATGCTTTCAAGAAAGTTAGAGACGCCCTGTTTTGCTGCATAGTTTGCATTTCCAAGCCAATAACCCATAAAAAAAACAGCTATGATTCCGTTTGCTTTGCAAAGCACCGCTAAGCCGTAGCAAAAAAGAATTTGCCCAATGATGAGGACATTGTAATTGCCACGGTTGTCTGAGTTAAATTTATTGAAAACAAAGATTGTGACTATGTGTACGAGATAGCCAATGGCAACTCCGCCTAAAAACTGCCAGGTAAGAGAAATGACAATAGTAACAGGAGATTTTATTCCTTCTGTTAAAAGTTGGATAAAGGTTACGGTAAGGAGAATCGCCATGGGGTCATTTGCAGCAGATTCGACATTAATCGTTGTGGCAAGTTTGGGGTTTATGGGATTTTCTTTTGTAACCATAAAAACAGCGGCAGCATCGGTAGATGAAATAATAGAAGCAATTAAAAAAGAGGTTAGAAAATCAAGTTTTAATACAAAGTAAATAAAAAGACCAAGTGCCAGGGCTGTAAGCATTACGCCGAGAGTTGCAAGGGTGAGGGAAGGACCAGCTGTTTTATGAAAGTTTTTTCTTGTTACCCGAAAACCGCCTTCAAAGATGATAAAAATAAGCAAAATATCGGTGATTTGCTTTGTCATAAGAGCATTGTCAAAGTAAAGAAGGTTTAAAACATCGCTTCCTGCAATAATTCCAATGAGTATAAAGCCAATTAAAAGGGGTATTCCCATTTTTGAGCTTAGTTTTGTAGAAATCATAGAAACGATAATTAAAAGTGAAAAGATTAAAATCATAAAACAATAGAGTCCTTTTTTTTATTTATAGCATGAAAAACCGTATTTTTCTATGCCTTCAAGCCATTTTTGGGTATAGGCCTTTGCTTCAGCAAGATTGTGGTCGAGGTAATTGCCGCATTCTTTTGGGTCGTAGCCAGGAAGTTTTTTTGTATCGGGCCAGTCGAGGAGTTTTTGAAAGACCGCTTTAAAATGCGCGCTTACCTCTTCTTCGGTTTTATTTCCAAAAAGAGTAAAATAAAAGCCTGTTCGGCAGCCCATGGGTGAAAAATCGATTACTCCAGAAACTTCATTACGAATATATTCTGCAACAAGATGTTCGATTGTGTGCATCGCTCCAGTTGAAAGAGAGGCCTTATTTGGCTGTGTAAAACGAATATCAAACTTTGTTACAATGTCTCCATTTGGACCAGTATATGTTGCGGCAAGGCGAACATAGGGTGCAGTAACCGCATTGTGATCGAGATTAAAACTTTCTACATTGTATTTTTTTTTCATAATTAATCCTCCAAAATAGATTGTACAATAAATGAAGAAATTTTAGCAGCTTCTTCTTCCTTGTATTCTCCCTTTTCAATACTTTCGTCAGCGGTGTCAGAAATGCTTCGGATAATTAAAAAAGGTATTTGGTTTACCGAAGCAACGTGGGCAATAGCAGCTCCCTCCATTTCTACAGCGATTGGAGGGATTCCGTCCAAGTCGCGTACGTCGCTAATGATTCTTGCTTTTTCGCTTGTTTGGTCGATAAAAATATTTCCTGTTGCGATTCGCCCTGTGTATAAGTTGTGGACAAAATGAGCAGAAGTGTAGGCATTTTTTGCTTTTTCAATGAGCTTTGAATCAGCTGAAAACACGGATTTTTCCATCCCAGGTATAATACAAGGTTTGTAGCCAAAGCCAGTTACCCTGAAGTCGTGGTACACTGCATCTGTTGACAAAACGACGTCTAAAATGCCCAAGTTTTTTGAAAGAGCCCCTGCTATGCCTGTATTGATTAGATGGCTTACCTTAAATTCTGAGATAAGGATTTGCGCGCAAAGAGCTGCGTTTACTGTTCCAATCCCCGATTTTACCAAAACAAGTGCAGCCTTACCTATTTCGCCTTCATAAAAGGTTAAAGAAGCTCTCTGGCTTGTTTTTACCGCAGCAGTTTCTTCCATTTTTTGTAATAAAAGTGCAATTTCTACTTCCATTGCACCAATAACGCCGAACAATGTCATAATATCCCCTGTTTTGTAAAATATAGCAATAATTGCGAAAAAAATCAATAAATGTCAATGAAGCGTATTGACAAAAAAAATAATACTTTATAGTATATCAACATACAGCAAAACGTTAGAAAAGGTCGCTTTCCTCCTCCTTGAGCGGCCTTTTTATTTTTTAAATCCTTCCTTCTATTTATTAATTCTATTTATAATGCAATTAGTGGAAAAGATTTTCTATTTCCTGCATATATATTTCTGGAGCATAAAAATACGCACCTATATGTAAGGCATCGTCTATCAAAATCTGTTTTTTAGGTTCATTTGTGAGGGCGAATAGTATTTCGCAATTTTTCACTGGCACCATGGAATCATTTAAGCCGTGGAAAAACAAAATCGGTATAGATTTGGACCTGTTTTTATTTCGTTTTTTTAGATATTGTATGGGTGCATGTTGATAAAAGAAAAAGCCTTGTATTAAAAAATTACTACAACTCAAGCCAAAGAGCAAGAGTTTTTTTACAAAGGTTTGGAAAAATTTGTTTGGTAAAAGACTATCGATTTGGGTTTTTAACTGTGTTTTAAAAGATGCAAAGCTAGAGTCTATTATAGCGAGTGCTATGTTTGCAGGAGCCTTTTTCAAACTAAGAAGGCGCAAAACGCTTGAGGAGCCCATAGAAACTCCGTGTACGATTATTTTGTGATCATTTTTGTATTTTTTTTGTAAAAATGCTATCCAAAGAAGGATGTCTTTTGCATCTTTGTAGCCGAAGCTTGACTTTAACTTACTTCTTCCGTGCCCTCGCATATCGATTGAAAGGACAGAAAAGCCTCTTTTGTGGTATTCTTCGGCGAGATAGGCCATTCCCCGGGCGCTGTCCATGTGTCCGTGAATTAAAATAGCAGTAGCTTTTGGGTTTTTGCTATATTCCCAAAAGTCAGCATAGATTGGTTTCAAATCAAAGCTTTTTTGTTCGAGTTTTTCTATGGGGTTTTCATACCATCGATTTTTGGCAGCAAGTAAGCTTGTCATAATCTTGGGATCGCGAACGTGGGCGGTAAGCTCTGTCGGCATGCCGGGCATTGCGCTTTCTTCTTCTTTGAGCTTTTCGCTTGTGTCATAGGGTTTTATTTGCGCATTTAACAAAATAAAGCCTGCACTGAGCGAAAAGGAAAAAAGAGATACGGCTAGAATGCCAATTAAAAATAATACTATCATTGACCAATTCTAAACTATTTAAAGCTTCATTTAAAGCCTTTGTTTTTTGTGTCAATTCTAAGGAAAAATTTCGCCTCCTGATGGGTCTTTTTTTTATACTAGTTTATCAAGACTTTCGGATAGGGCTTGAAAACTTTGCCTTCCTATTTCTTTGTTTTCGTATTCCAATACAGCTGAAATAATAGTGAAATTATATTTTTTTAAAAGGTCAAAAATTTTTTCGTAGGGCATAATGCCAGCCATAAAAGGAAGCCATTCGTCTCGTTTTTGGCTGCTTTTTGAAAAATCGATGAGGTGCAAGATGAGATTTTTTGTTGTTTTTGCGAGTTTGTCCAATAACAGCTCGGTATAAGCGAAGGCATCGACCGCTTCTGCAATGGGTTCAATGAAAAGCCTTGGAAAATCCAAAACAGGAATAAGCTTATATTTTTTTTCCTCAGCGGCTTCTATAAGAGCAAGATAATCGTAAAAATTTTGTATAAAGGCGTCCTTGCTTTTATCTTGATAAAAATTTTCGAGGCATACAGTAAAACCATTTGTGGAATAAAACTCAATGACGGAGAGGGCATTTTCTATTGTTTCATTTTCGTCAAAGTGAAAGACAGAAAACTTTTCTTGTCCTTGTGGAAAAAACAAGGATAAATTTGCTGCATGTATGCCATCTTTTGCATCGAGATTTAATAAAAGCGGGCTGTGGCAGATAATTTTTGTTCCGTGTTGCGTGGCAAGTCCTTGTAGAGTAAAAATTTCATGGGGATTTTCAGTATAATAATCATTTAAAAAAAGTTGTACCCAAGAGATATTTTCTTCGTGTGCAAGGGCGAGTGTCAGTGAAGAGTCAAAGTTTTGATCTGCGAAAAAAGAGGTCGCAATGCCAATTTTAGAATTATACATAGAAGAAGTATAACATGGAAATAAAAAAAAGGTTTCATTTTTTTATAAAAATGCTACAATGAGACTATGTTTTATAATTTTATTCAAGAAAAAATAGCTATATTTCAGGTTTCAGAAGAATGGCAATCTATTATTATTGTTTTAATCAGTTATTTTGTTTTATTTTTATTAACTTTTATTTTTAAGCAAATTCTTTCTCTTTTTAATAAGCTTGTTGTTAGTAAGGCAATAAAAAAATCAAAAATTACTTGGGATGATATTATTTGGGACCTCGGTATTTTTAAGCAAGTTATACTTGTAGGAAGTTTTATATTTATATTGACTTTATATCCTGTGTTTATTTTAGACGAATTTTTAGCAGCAAGCTTTATAAAACGGCTCATTGTTGCTTTTTTTTATTTTACCGCGGCAAAAACAATTGCGCTTTTTTTAGATGCCATAAATGAAATTTACAAGCAATTTCGTCCAGAACTTGCAAAACGAAAACCTATCAAAGGTTATTTGCAAATGGTAAAAATATTTCTCTATATAGTTGCGGTTATATTGATTATAACCAGTTTGATAGATGTTTCTCCCTTGGGATTGTTGAGTGGGCTTGGTGCGCTTTCGGCTGTTCTCATGCTCGTATTTAAAGACCCAATAATGGGCTTTGTTTCGAGCTTGCAACTCACCGGCAATGATTTAGTGCGCATTGGAGATTGGGTTGAAATTCCAAAATATGGTGCAGACGGAGCTGTTTTAGATATCAATCTTCAAACAATACGAGTTCAAAACTGGGATATGAGTATAACGAGTGTTCCTGTCTATGCCCTTGTTTCAGATAGTTTTAAAAACTGGCGGGGGATGAGTGAGAGTGCTGGGCGGCGAGTAAAAAAATCAATTTATATAGATATGAAAACGGTTCGCTTTTTGTCTGAAGAAGAGCTTGATTGTCTTGAAAAATTACCTCGATTAAAAGAGTATTTGCAAGAGAAACGAAGTGAAATAAAAGCATATAACGCCAAACTTAACCTTTCAAGTGAGGATGAAATTACGCCACGAAAATTGACAAATTTGGGAACCTTTCGAGCTTATATCGTTGAATACTTAAAAGAACATCCCCTTGTGAGTAAAACGCTTACCTTTATGGTGCGTTATCTTGACCCTACTTCAAAAGGAATTCCTGTTGAGCTGTATTTTTTCTCGGCAAATAAAAACTGGGTTCCGTATGAAGGCTTACAAAGTGATGTTTTGGACCACGTGCTTTCTGTTATGCATTTTTTTGATTTAGCTGTATTTCAAGATCTAAATGGTGAAGATTTTAAGCAAGGTAAAAAAAATTCATAGCATACTAGCTATTGACAATAAAAATAGTTTTACATTAAACTAATTTTATGAAAACAAATAACCAAGAAATGATCCGCGCACTCGCGGTCACTGCAGCCCTTGGGGCTTTGACAATTGTTCTAACGATAACTCGTTTAGGCTTTATTCCATGGTTTTCTGGTGCCGCAATCACTATCTTGCATGTACCAGTAATTATCGCTACCTTGCTCGGCGGCTTATGGGCAGGTTTGGGAGTTGGCTTGGTTTTTGGGCTTTCAAGTTTAATTCAAGCTGCCGTTGGCCCAACGGGTGTGCTCGATCCCTTTTTCGTGAACCCTATTGTTTCTGTTCTACCTCGAATGCTTATTGCTCTTATAACATTTTTTGTATTTAAGGCTTTGCAGAGTATGAACAAAAACAACAGCCCTTTTTTGAAACAAGGCTTTGTTGGGGTTGCTGCCTTTTTGGGTTCATTAACGAATACTGTTTTTGTAATCGGTGCCTTGTATGCAACACATTATACCGACCTTGTAGCGATTACAGAAGGTGCGGGGTATATTGCGTTTTTAATTATGTTACTTCCACAAGCATTACTTGAAGCAGGTGCTTCTGTGGTACTTTCCATTGCTGTCGTTTCGTTATATGATGTGAGTGGTAGAAAAAAATCAAAACTCGAACAGGAAATAGAATAGACAAAAAATGAAGGTTATTATAATCGGTGCCGGTTTTACGGGAACTGAATTGGCAAAACGGCTCATATCAGAAGGGCAAGATGTTGTGCTTATAGATAAGGATGAAGAAACCATCCGGCACGCATCGAATCGGCTCGATTGTATGCTCTTACAAGCAAATGGAAATAATCTTAACGTTCTAGAAGAAGTTGGCATTGAAACAGCTGATTTCCTTGTTGCGCTTACCGAAAGTGATGAGCTAAATATGATTAGCTGCTCTCTTGTCGACTCGGTTTATCCACAGGTTGTTAAAATAGCACGTGTACGAAACAGTGATTATTATAATGACATAGGAATACAGAGCAAAAAAAATGCAGAAAAAAATCGTCGTCCACCCTACGGTATTGACTTTATGATTCAGCCAGATCTAGAAGCAGCTGAGGCAATTGTAAATGCGATAAAATGGGATACGGTTTCGGAGAGTATTGACTTTGAAGGAAGCGATTATCAAATAGCTTCGGTTTTAGTTAAAAAAGATTCTGCCCTTGACGGGCTTGCTATACAAAACTTAAAATCCATTACAAAAAAACAATTTCTTGCGGTATATATTGAAAATGAAAAAACAGCTTATATTCCCAATGGAGAGGCAATCTTTCAAGCGGGCGATCGCATTGGTTTTTTAACGAAGGATGAAGACGTAGAAAGCCTTTTGCAACTTGCTGGAGAAGAAAAAAAAACAATACGAAAAATTGCTATTTTGGGTGCCGGCCGCATTGGAAATAGGGTTGCAGGACGCCTCATGCAGGCAAAGAAAAAACGGTTTTTTTCACATGTTTTTTCTGTTCCTCAAAAATTGCGCAAGGAATTTGCGATTATTGAAAAAGACGGACAACTTGCAAAAAATGCGGCAGAGCTTTTTCCCGAAGCGACAGTCTACAAGGCAGATATTAGCGATGAGGGTTTTATTGAAGAAGAAGGCTTGCAAAACTATGATGTTTTAATTGCCTCAACTCATAACCATGAATTAAATATAGTAACAGCCGCATATCTCAAATCGATTGGAGATATAAAAACCGTGTGCCTTGTAACAAATGCGCAATACGCAAAAATTGCAAATGGCATAGGTATTGATGTTGCTATTCCGATAAAAGATGTGGTTATAGATGCTATTATGAGTCACCTGAGGGGAAAATCAATTTCTAGAATCCATACGCTTTTTGAAGGTGAGATGGAAATTGCAGAATTGAGCGTGCTAAAAGACTCTCCTTTTTATGGAAAAAACTTAAAAGACCTTTCTGCAGAGGCTGCTTTTTTAGTATTGCTTATAAAAAAAGAAAAAGAGCTTTTGTACCATATTCCCACTGGAGATACGAAGCTTTTTGCACAAGATTCTCTCATTGTTTTATACGATAGAGAAAAAAACAAAGAATTTATGCAAGGTTTTGGTGTAAAACAATGATGTATTTTTTAGCAAGAATTATTGTTTTTTTGCTCTGTATCATCGCCTGCTTTATGCTCATACCCTTAGCCTTTGCCATTTATTTTTCCGAAGTTGACGTCTATCTTTCATTTATTATTCCCATAGCATTTTGTTTTTTACTTGGTCTTTTGGCTTTTTTCTTCAAGGCTAAAAAAAAACAGCGTCTCCCCATGCGCCTTGGCTTTCTCGTTGTCGCCCTATCCTGGCTTTTTTCCTGCCTCTTGGGTTCCATTCCTTTTATGATCTCTGGCTATATCCCTTCTTTTTTTGATGCCTTTTTTGAAAGTGTTTCTGGCTTTACAACAACGGGAGCGAGTATTTTAAGCTCTGTTGAAGCGCTTCCTTTTTCGCTCAATATATGGCGGGCTGAAATGCACTGGCTTGGAGGTATGGGAATTGTTGCTATAACAGTTGCGCTCATGCCGCTTTTGGGCATAGGTGGTTTTCAGCTAATAAAAGCCGAAACAACCGGACCAGATAAAGGTAAAATAACACCAAAAATTCGTGAAACGGCAAAAAAACTGTGGATTTTTTATGTTATACTGACGTTTTTACAAGTGATTCTTCTTTTATTTGCAAAAATGAGCTTTACCGAAGCAGTCTTTCATAGCTTTGCAACGCTTGGAACAGGCGGTTTTTCTATGAAAAATAGCGGCCTTGCAAGTTATTCTGCAAGTGCGCAGTGGATATGTACTGTTTTTATGATTTTAGCCGGCGTGAATTTTAGTTTGTATTTTTTACTATGGAATAAAAAAAGGCAAGAGCTATTAAAAAACACCGAATGCAAGGTTTATTTTTCTATTATTTTTATTGCTTCGTTTTTTGTATTTTTATCTATCTATCCTTTATATCGAAAAATAGAAGAAGCCTTGCGACATGCTTTTTTTCAAGTTGCTTCTATACTCACAACCACAGGTTTTGCAACAAGTGATTTTACGCTTTGGCCAGGAGCTGCACAAAGTCTTCTTTTCTTTTTGATGTTTATCGGAGGCTCATCCGGCTCCACCGCTGGTGGTATAAAGGTTGTTCGCTGGACTGTTTTGTTTAAACAAGCGACAAATGAAATAAAAAAGATGCTGCATCCCCACGGTGTCTATACGATTCGGCTTAACCAAAAAGCCGGCAGAAAGGACTTAGTTTTTTCTGTCTCGGCCTTTGTGTTTCTTTATTTTATTCTAGTAGCGATTAGCACAGTTATTGCGTCTCGCGATGGAGTTGATTTACTTAGCTCATTTACCGCTAGTCTTTCCATGGTGGGCAATATCGGTCCGGGTTTTGGACTCCTTGGTCCCGCAGGAAACTATGGTTTTTTTTCTAATACAACAAAGCTCTGGTTTAGTTTTGCTATGCTTGCCGGTCGCTTAGAGCTTTATACGCTTTTAATTTATTTTAGCCCAGCCTTTTGGAAAAAGTAAGGTTCGCAAGAGCTATAGGGTCGATATGCTAAGACATTGTGCGGTTTCAAAAAGCTAGAAAAAATAAAATTTTGAAAAAAAAGATTTGTTTTCCATTGTAAAAAAAGCGCTTTCGGTTTAGAATGAGTTAACTGTTATCTAGGAGATTAACTTGTTAGAAAATATATTTGCATTTTTTCTTGAAGGCATCCTTGCTATAGGTTATGAGCAAGTTCTCATGTACCTCATCGGCATTGTGCTTATTTGGCTTGCTGTTGCAAAGGACTATGAGCCTATGCTTTTGCTACCCATTGGTTTTGGTGCCATCTTGGTAAACTTACCTTTGGAAGTGGTGTGGAGCCATGACGGAGCACCTGGCGCTTTAAAAATCCTTTTTGAAGCAGGTGTTTTGACAGAACTCTTTCCCTTGCTTATTTTTATAGGCGTTGGCGCTATGATAGATTTTGCCCCGCTCTTTCAACGACCCTGGCTCATGCTTTTTGGTGCAGCTGCCCACTTGGGAATCTTTGCAACGATTTCTCTTGCAGTTGCCCTCGGCTTTCCGCTTGAAGAAGCAGCCTGCATAGGTGTAATCGGGGCAGCAGACGGGCCGACAACAATATTTATTACAACAAAGCTTGCAAAAGACCTTCTTGGACCAATTATGGTTGTCGCATATTCGTATATGTCCTTGGTACCTATAATTCAGCCGCCGGTGATAAAGGCATTAACAACAAAAAACGAGCGACTTATTCGCATGACCGCAGTCGATCACAGTATCCCCCGAGTTGTTTTTGTTATATTTCCCATAGCGGTAACCTTAATCTGCTCAATCCTTATTCCAATTGCAGCGCCCCTCGTTGGTTTTTTAATGTTTGGAAACCTCATCCGAGAAAGCGGTGTTTTAGAAAAACTTTCTCTTACCGCCCAAAATGAATTGTCAAACATCGTTACGATTTTACTCGGCATAACCGTTGGCGCTTCTATGAGGGCGGACAGCTTTTTGCGACCAGAAACCCTTCTCATCATGGCACTCGGTTTATTTGCCTTTGTTTTTAATACAGCCGGCGGTGTCCTTTTTGCAAAATTCATAAATCTCTTTTTGAAAAAGAAAATAAACCCCATGATTGGCGCCTGTGGCATTTCTGCCTTCCCTATGTCTAGCCGCGTTATTCAAAAAATGGCGCTCAAAGATGACCCAACAAATATTATTTTAATGCATGCAGTTAGTGCAAATGTTTCAGGACAACTTGGCTCCGTTGTTGCAGGGGGACTCGTTCTCGCACTCATACCTATTTTAATTGGAGGTTAATATGGACTTTCTTGCACTTCAAAAAAGTTTTTTACTTATGGGCATAGGAATGGCTGTTCTTTTTGTCTTTATGGGTATTTTAATTCTAGTCGTTGACCTCACCGTAAAAGTCTTTAGAAAAAAAGATATACAATAAGACTGAAGATATAATCCTCATTAAAATAAAACGAATATAAGGAAAGAAGATGCATTTTGTTGCCCTCGACTTTGAAACTGGAGATTATGCGCCAAACTCAGCCGTATCTATTGGCTTGGTAAAATACACAAATGGCAAAAAAACAGACGAATATTATTCCCTCATCTGTCCACCAAAACTCTATATTCGCCCCGATTTTACCGAAATTCACGGGCTTCGAGTAAAAGACGTAGAAGATGCACCCCTTTTTTCCCAGATATGGGCAGCGGTAAAAGAATTTATCGGAGACTTTCCTGTCATCGCTCATAACGCAGGATTTGACATGGGCGTTCTCTGCGCCCTCATCGCCCATTACAAGCTCGACCTCCCCTCACTTCGCTATTACGACTCCGTATTTATAGCACGCAAAACCTGGCCAGAATTAGCCTGCCATAAACTCACCTTTTTAGGTCAAAACTTTGGAATTCAGTACGAAGCCCACAACGCCCTTGCCGACTCAGACACCTGCGCACAGATTATTGTGAAAGCCGCAGAAAAACAAGGCGCAAAAAAACTTGCAGATTTAAGCCCACGATACTATCAATTAAAAAAACTCTGGGAAAGAAAATTTGGATGAGGGGGTGACCTCCCCCTCGCTTCAAACGTTTTTTTGCAAAAACGGTTTTTCGCTCCCCCCCTTGAGAAAGAGACGTTATAAAGGGAAAAATCTTTGCGACTTGATTACATAGCAAACCACTAGGAATATGCTATATTAGCTTAGATATGTATTATTTATTTGAAAGTAGGAGGAAGATATGGAAATCTATGATGCCATGAAAGAAAGGCGCAGTATTTATAATCTTGGAAAAAATAAAATTATTTCAGAGGATCGAGTTCAAGAAATAGTTTCTTTTGCGCTGACACATGTACCCTCAGCATTTAATTCACAATCTGCTCGGGTTCTCCTTCTTTTTGGGGAAGAAAGCTCAAAGTTTTGGTCTCTTACTAAAGATGTTTTAGAAAAAATTGTACCGGCAGATGCCTTCGAAAAAACAAGGGAAAAACTGGACGGCTTTGATTCTGGATTTGGAACCCTGCTTTTTTTTGAAGATCAAAATGTTGTCAACAAACTGGCAAAAGATTTTTCACTGTATGCGGAACATTTTCCCTTATGGTCTTTGCAATCGAGCGGTATGTTGCAGTATGCTATTTGGACGAGTCTCGCAAGTGAAGGTATAGGAGCTTCGCTTCAGCATTACAATCCACTGGTGGATGAAGCTGTGCGCAAGACCTGGCAGATTCCAGAGTCCTGGAAACTTTTATCGCAAATGCCTTTTGGTTCTGTAGAAGCAAAAGCTGATGAAAAAAAGAGTCTTCCTTTAGATGAGCGACTTTGGGTTCGAAAGTAAAGAGATAAAAGTATTTAGATAAATACCAAAATTATTGTAAAAGAGCTGTTTAAAATAAAAAAGCTATCGATTTTAAACCGATAGCTTTTTTTAGTATTGCAAGCTTTTATTTATTTTGCTAAAAGTGCGTTCAAGCGTTTTACAAAATCTGCTGGGTCTTTGAGTTCCGCACCGCTTAAAAGAAGGGCTTGATCTAAAAGCACATTTGAAAGATTTTCTATAAAGGCCGTATCTTCTGTATCTTTCAGTTGTGCGACAAGGGCATGGTCTCCGTTTACTTCGAGGATGGGTTTTACTTCACTAAAGCCTGCTTGTCCCATGGCCTTCATCATTCGTTCCATTTGCAATGATGGATCATTTTCGTCAACAACAATACAAGAAGGGGAGTCTGACAAGCGTTTTGAAAGATGCACGTCTTTTACCTTGTCTCCAAGAGCTGTTTTTATTTTTTCAACAATGGGTTTAAATTCTTTTTCTTTTTTCTCAGCTTCTTTTTTATCGACTCCGAGCTCCTCATCACTTCCTGCGCGATTCGCAGCCTTTAGGTCGAAGTCTTTGTACTTCATCAAAGATGGAATTACAATGTCATCGATATCATCTGACATGATGAGAACCTCGATGCCTTTTGCCTTGTATGCTTCGAGAAGCGGTGATGAGCGAAGGTTTTTTTCATCTCCACCGGTGATGTAGTAAATTGCTTTTTGATCGACTTTCATTCGTTGTACATAGGCTGCAAAACTTGTCCACGCATTTTCTCCGGTTCCTTCTTCTGCGGTACTCTTAAATCTAATAATTTCGCTTAATTCTTCTCTGTTTGCATAATCTGAATACAAACCTTCTTTTAAAGGTCGGTTGTATTGGCTTATAAAGGTATTCCATCTGTCAATTGCTTTTTGCTCTTCGTCGCTCAAGGATTCGCCTTCAGAAAGAGCGGCTTTTTTTTCTAGAGCCTTGTCTGATGCTTCTGCGTGTTTTTTAAATTCGCTTAAAAGTTTTTTTACACTTGCTGTTTGTATCGATGACAAAATTCTATTTTGCTGTAAAATTTCTCGACTTACGTTTAACGGAAGGTCTTCTGAGTCAATTATTCCTCGAACAAATCGAAGGTATGATGGGAGGAGTTCTCGGTCATCATCGGTAATAAAAACACGTTTCACATAGAGCTTTAAGCCGCTTTTATAGTCCGCTTGGTACATGTCAAAGGGAGCGGTTTCAGGAACGTAAAAGAGTGTTGTGTATTCTTGAGTTCCTTCAGCATGAGTGTGGATAGTTAGAAGCGGGTCATTGCTATCGTGGGCAATTGCTTTGTAGAATTCGTTATAGTCTTCTGTTTTGAGATCAGATTTTGAACGTTTCCAAAGCGCGCTTGCGCTATTGATTTGTTCGACTTTTGCTTCAGAAGAAGTTTCTTTGCCCTTGTCGTCGTATTTTTTTTGTTCAAAGTGTAAGAATATGGGGAAGGCAATGTGGTCGCTGTATTTTTTTATAAGTTCTTCTATTTTCCAGCGTGAGGCATAGGAAGCGTCTTCATCGGTTAAGTACATAATAATAGCTGTTCCGTTGCTTCCGTCTTTGTCAAAGCCGAGGTTTTTCGCTTTTTCAGAATCTTTTGCGACCTCTTCTATTTCGTAAGATTCCGTTCCATCGCTTGACCACAGGAGGATTTTTTCAGTTGCAGCTTTTTTTGTGATAACATCAATTTTTTTTGAAGTCATATAGGCCGAATAAAAACCAACACCAAACTGCCCGATAAGCGCAGAATCTTTTTTTGCTTCTTTTTCAAGGTTTTCTAAAAAAGCCTTTGTGCCAGAACGTGCAATTGTACCAAGGTTTGCATTTAAGTCTTCTTCGTCCATGCCGATACCGCTATCTTGTACGGTAATAGTTTTTTCTTTCTCATCGAATTTTATATCAATTCGTGGGTCAAAAACGATGGATTTGTAGTTTTCATCAGATAGGTTGAGATATTTTAATTTATCAAGGGCGTCTGATGCATTGGAGATTATTTCTCGTAAAAAAATGTCTTTGTTTGAATACAAAGAGTGGATAATAAGTTTGAGAAGCTGTGAAACTTCTGTTTGGAATTGATACTTTGCCATTTTTTCCTCTTTTAAAAATATAATGTAAGAACCTCAGTGTTAGGTCTATGCTTTAAAGGTAATAAAAAAAAGAAAAAAGGGCAATAATCGTTAAGAAAACTTAGCGTGAAAGCTCTTTTAAGTCGCTTCCAATTGATTTTGCAGCGATAGCCCCGTCACTTGCAGCTTTTACTATTTGCAAAAAGCCGCCTGTTGCATCCCCTGCAGCGTAAACTCCAGGGACATTTGTTCGCATTCCGTCATCGGTGAGTATGGTGCCGGCATTGGTTCCCTCGCCTGTTGCAAGCCCGAGTTTTGTTGCAAATTCGGATGCACCAGCTGTTCCGAGGGCGACAAAAAGACCTTGGAGATCGTGGCGTTGTATATTTCCTTCGCTGTCCTTTGTTTCAACTCCAGCGAGAACACTGACATTATCCTGATATTCTGTTCCGTATATTTGGCTTAGTTTATCAGTAATTAAGCGAACGCCTTCTGGAAGCGGAGAGTCTAAGAGTGTTTTTTCTATTTGTGGATCGCCGTTTGTAAAGAGTATGATGTTTTTGCTCAGATTATATAGATAGGAGAGTTCGCTCATCGCGTAGGAGCCTGCGCCGAGGACGCCGACTGTTTTATTTTTGTAAAAAAAGCCGTCACAGGTCGCACAAAAGCTAATTCCCTTGCCATTAAAATCATCAAAACCTGGAATGCGAAGTGTTTTTCTCTGCTTTCCTGTAGCAATAAGCAGTGATTTTGAAAGAAATTCTTGTTTTTTTTCGCCCTGTGTTGCAGAAATCTTAAAGCGATAGGGCTCTTCAAAAGTGGCTTCAACGGAGGTTACTTCGCAGGTAAAAATATCTATACCGAGTTGTTCTGCTTGCTTTATGCCTGTTTCAGACAATTCTTTGCCGCTTATCGGGTTTTCAAGACCATAATAGTTTTCTATTTTCTCGGCTTTATCGAGTGCCCCAAAATCTTTTCCAATGATAAGGACTTCATAACGAGATCTTTTGAGATATAAGCCTGCGCTTATTCCTGCAGGTCCTTTGCCTATAATTATAACATCGAATCTATTCATGATTAAAAGTATACTTAAAAAAATAGTAAAAAGTAAGTAACAGACTCACCTCTTGTGGATGGAAATATATCGATTACATAAAAAATGTTTGAAAACTAAGAGAATAAATGCTATACTGATAGTATGAACGATCAATTATCGCCTGAAATAGAAGCACTTTTGGCAGAAACCGCGAAGAAACCTTCTTTTGCTTTGTCTAAGATAGATGAGGATGAAAGTCTCGGTTTTCAAAAAGAAAATAGTTGGGGTAGTCCAAAAATCGATGAAAAAAAAGATTCTCATTTAGAGGTCGACCTTTCTTTAACGGGGTTTAAGCCTATTACAGAATTTTTTTCTTCGGATTTAAATCCTGTCTTTGGCAATCCAAATTATTATAAAACAGCTCTTGCGGGCGAAACAGAAGCGGCGCAACGTTTTCATACTGTTTTGTCAAAATATCTTACATCAAAAGATCCAAAGGATCGATCTGTTTTTAGGCAACAGTTAAATACCTTGTACTGGGAACTTGTTCGCTCTATTGCCCCAAAGACAGTTTCTTTGACCATAGAAGAAGAGAAAAAAATGCTTTTGCGATTTGGACTTGTTCTGCCATCGCTTTTGACAAATGAGCAAAAAGATACCTTTGCAAGTGTTTTTCCAAAAAATAATACGGGAGAACCTGTATTTTATGTTGATGAATGGTTTCGTGATATTGGGAATGGAAAAATGGCTCCTTCTGCAACGGACGAAGCACGGCCTACGAAGAAAGGCAGCAGTGGCGGAAATGCAGAAGCACAACGATTAAGGCAGTTACAGGCAAAGAATGAAGGGAAGTTGCAAGCGTCGGAACGAATGCTTACAGCAAAAGAGAGAGAACGTTCTATGCTTGAGATAGAATTAAAATCAAAAGTAGATAAGTTTTGTGAGCATCCTTCATATGGAAATGATATTCATAAAGGCTTTTTAACAGAAGCCCAAAAAAAATTGGTTCCGAGTATTGGAGAAGACTTAAAAAGTTTGTTGAAAATAGATCGAGAAATTCAATCATATTTGGAAGAATACACAGATGCGAAGGGAGTTGCAGAATCTTTAGAAGTAAAGCTACAAGCTATGCCTGAAGATTGTGAAGTAAATACAAGCGATATTTTACAAGAGATAGATACTGTTCGACAAATGGCTAAAATGACTGTTGGACGTCAAGGAAATCATTTTCCTCTGTTAACAAGAGAGTTTTTCCATTGTATGCCACGACAAACAGGATATCGAGAAAATGTGATAGATTTAATGGCAAAAATTGAATCCATTGACCCAGGAGCCTTTTGTAGGGTGCATAAAAACAACCAAAATAGAATAGTGCCCTATGTTCTTTTGGTTCCAACTTACGGGGATTCTGGAATGTGTTGGGAACCCTTCGACCGCTATAATCGTGTTACAAGTCGAGGTCGCATTGTTGTGCCAATGTATCCAAGAAATCTTGAAATAGCATTATTGACAGCCGTAGCTGATTTGCGCTGGCAAGTGGCAAAGGAAAAAGCCTCGTATTACTGGATGGAAGAGGGCTTGACGGGGCAGTATTACCAATGGTTTTATACCCAAAAACTTAAAGGTGATGTAAAAGAGTATTTTATAAACGACTATATTTTATGGATGACAAAGGAAAGCGAAGGTGTGCAAAGGCTTGAAAAAGATGTACGAGGCGTTTTTTGGCGTCATATGCCATTTTCTCAAGAAATAAAAGAAAATTTGCGAACGAGAAGCTTAGTATATCAAGAATTGTATCAGCGAGACTTAAACCGTGCTATGTCTGATGGATATTGATGTTTTGTTTTATTCTACGAAGTCTTAGTCTCTTGGTTTATGTCTTTTTTTAGACTTAAAAAGCGGGTCGAGTTTGTCCTCTAAATTCCATTTTTGAACAACAAAAACAGTGAGTTTTTGATACACAAAGAGCGAAAGAAATATAGCTATCATTAAAACGAGGGGGAGAAAATTTGCTATTCGTTCTTTTAAAAGGAGGGACCCGACAAGAATGAGTAGTATTAAAATAATGAGAGTGAGGATGATAGATATAATTGTTCCCACTGCAATAAAAATAAGTGTTCTTTGTTTATTTGTCATTTGGGTTCCTTTCCTGTTTTTTCTTTTCTTTTAGAATCGTAAGAAAAAATGAAATTAAAAGTAAAATACCACAAATAAGCACGGACATATCTGCGATATTGAAGGTTGGCCACCTTTCAAAGCCAAAAATCCCATAAAATTTTACATCGATAAAGTCAACGACGCCGTTTGGTCTGAAAAAGCGATCAAAAAGATTTCCAAGACCGCCTCCGACGATACCAGCAATTGTCCAGCGTTGAAAGGGGGAAAAGTCGTTGTTTTTAAAATAGGTAAAAATAACAAAGCCGAGAACAATTAAAGGGAGGAAGGCAAAGAGGATTTGTCGTGCGGAATCTTGAAAGGAGCTTCCAAGGCTAAATGCAATTCCCTTGTTGGTTACGTGAATTATACGAAAAAAATCGCCAAAAAGAGAAAATCCTACAGAATTGAGAGGGATGTTTTTCTCTATGAGCAATTTTGTCCCTTGATCGAGGAGAAAAAGCAGTATTGCAAGGCTAAAGGGGAGACTTTTTGTAAAAGAGGTCTTCTTTTTTTTAAAGTCTATCTGAACGAATTCTTCCATAATGTCATAATACTACAATACAATGCTTTTTTTTGCAAGATGAAGATTTCCTCCTGTATTTACAAAGCGCGCTTATGCAAAACGCGACATCATTGTGTGTAAGCCGCCGCCGTTTGTTACATTTGTGTAGCCTAAACCTTTGAGGATGCGTACTCCGTACGATGAACGAGCACCAGAAGCGCAGTATAGAATAATTTCTCTATTAAAATCATTCTTTGTAATTACTGGTATCTTTTCTTCTAAGCTATCAAGGTCAGCGTGAATAGCACCAGGAACAGCACCCATTTTAAATTCCATGGGAGTTCGCACATCTATAATGAGCGGACCTTCTGTTTTTTCCACAGCTGTATTTACTTCTGATGCTTTTTTCTCATGGCTTTCGCTACTTTTTTGTATTGATTTTTTTTCAATTGCGTGCAAACCAACGCGTAGTTTTTCAAAAGGCTTTGCGCGCTCTTGTCTTTCAAGTGAAATATATCCGCCAGAAAGGTTCAGTACATTGCTGTATCCCTTCGTTAAAAGCATGCGAGTTAAGATATGCCCTTTTTGTCCATCTTCAGAAATAACAAGCAAGGCGCTGTCTTTTGGAAGGCTGTCGAGACTTTCTTGAATTTGTCCTTGGCTTAGGTTATTTGTTTGTGAGAGATGGGCGCGTGAATAACTGATGGGGTCGCGAATATCAAAGATAATAGGACTTTTTGCCAAAACCCAGTCTTCAAGGTTTTGTGCAAGTATAGAGGGGCTAAAACCGATGCGGTGGTTTTCTGCAACAAAGGCTGCCATTTGTTCAGGCCCGTTGGGGCTATTGAAAGGGGGAGCATAGGCAAGGTCAAGTTCTCCCAGCTCTTCGAGCTTTAATTTTCCTGCAATTGCGGTCGTTATAACATCGAGTCTTTTGTCGACACCAACTCTTCCTGCCGCCTGGGCGCCGAGAATTCTTCCATCGGTTTTATCGAAGATGAGCATAAGGCTTACTCGAAAAGCGCCCGGATAATAGCTTGTATGGCTTGATTTATGTACAACGATTGCATCTGCGTTAAAGCCTGCTTCTTTTGCCTGTTTTAAGCTAAGCCCAGTTGAACCTGCATGGGCTTTGAAAATTTTTACTATGGATGAAACAGCAGAGCCCTTATAGCGTTTTTTCCCGCCGAGGGCATTTTCTGCGGCTATTCTTCCTTGTCGATTTGCGGGGCCTGCGAGAGGGACTCTTTGTTTTTTTTGCGATATAGTGTTTGTAATTTCATTCATATCGCCTGCTGCGAAAATTGCTTCGTCGTTTGTTTGTAGATATTCATCGACTAAAAGCCCACCTGTTTCGCCTATTGCTAAGCCGGCATCTTTTGCCAGCTGCAAGCTTGGTCGGACTCCAACAGAAAGGAGAACTAAATCAGCTTTTATTTTTGAACCGTCGCTCAGTGAAACAGAGTCTTTTTTTATAGCTTGCAGTGAGGTGTTTAGGTGAAGGCGAACGCCATAATCTAAAAGCTCTTTTGTAACAAAACCAGCAATTTCTGCTTCAAGTTGAATCATTACTTGCGGTGCGAGTTCTACAAGGTGCACATCTAAGCCTCGGTGCACAAGGGCTTCTACCATCTCAAGCCCAATAAAACCTGCTCCAACAACAACAGCAGTTTTGGGTTTTTTATTGGTAATGAATGTGTTTATTTTATCCATGTCAGAAAGAGTCCACAATGTAAATACATTTTTTTGATCGACTCCTGGAAGTGGCGGGACAATAGGTTTTCCTCCCTGTGCGAGGATGAGTTTGTCGTAGTCAAAAACACGTTTTTTCCCGTTTTGTATGGCGGTAACTTTTTTGTTTTTTCTATCGATTGTGCGTGCTTCGGTGTTTAGATGGACAGTCACATTGTATTCTTCTTTGAATGTTTCAGGGCTTGCAAGAATAAGGTCGGATCTATTTTCTACTTCTCCCCCCAAAAAATAGGGAAGTCCACAGTTGGCAAAAGAAACATCGCTTCCTGCTTCTAAAATGCTTATCTCAATATCGCTATTTAAGCGCCTTGCTCTTGCGGCAGCAGTTGCACCTGCGGCAACGCCCCCGATAATTAAAAGTTTTTCCATGTTTGCACCTTCTCTTTCGTTGTATCGCAGTTTTATTTTGCGAAAGCTATAAAAAAATATCTATATTTAAATATTCTAAGCTATTAAACTATATAAAACTTCGTTTTAGTGCAGTGATAGAGTTACTATTCTTTTACATATTTGTAGGAATATCTAAAAAAACGCCTGTTATGTGCAAATCCTTTTCAATTTTTTGCAAGAGGTTTTTGAGTCCAAAGGTTTCGGTGTGGTAGTGCCCGCCAGCTATGACCGAGATATTGTTTTCTTTAACAAAGTGGTAAAGGTCGTGAGAAATCTCTCCGGTAATGTACAGGTCTAGGTTTTGTTCGACTGCCTGCCATACATCTCCGCCTGCGCCCCCGCTGATGACGCCCACGCTGGAAATATTTGTTTTTCCAAAGGGCATTGTCTGTAGTGCTTTTTCGCTTCCTTTAAATAATAATGCTGAAACTTCATCGATGTTTTTTGCTTTAGGAAAAGACCCCTTGAAACCAATATCCATGCTTCGCCAAGAACCAAAACCCTCGATATTGCTTAAACCAAGGTGTTTTACAATACTAGCGTTATGACCAACTTCTGGGTGTGCATCGAGTGGTATATGTACCGCATAGAGTGCTAGGTCATTTTCTATGAGGCTGGCAATGCGATTATAATGCAGGCCTTTAAGTACCGCCTCCTTCCCCCAAAAAAGACCGTGATGCACAAACAGTATATCAGCACCTATTTCGATTGCTTTTTCTATACTTGCTTGACAGGCATCAACAGCATAGGCTATTTTTTGAATAGCTTTTTCTTTTGGCTTGCTATTTTGTACTTGTATTCCATTTTGTGAGGGATCCTGTGGATATGCCTTCAACTGTAAATACTCTTCGATATAATCATTAAATTCAAAGAGAGTCATTTTTGTTTTCCTCCTGGAGTCGTTTTTGAG
>Ga0255347_1001287_pt1 | contig 41680 bp, 25 predicted proteins | sample wastewater_treat_2_FD_192479 | JGI IMG/M metagenome (GOLD analysis project Ga0255347, IMG submission 192479) | Wastewater microbial communities from Lulu Island WWTP, Vancouver, Canada - plant24 | ecosystem: Engineered > WWTP > Wastewater > Unclassified | place: Canada: Vancouver, British... | reverse complement strand
TTGTTGAGGCATAATATGGGAAGCAGCCACAACGGGATGCAGATGCAACGGATAGCTCCGGTGAGTATTTCGGGCCTGCGGGCCGGCCAGCGGGTGACGGTGACCATACGTTCTTCGTCGAGTGCGCCTCAGGGCATAGCTGAGGTGAGCAACCTCAGCGGTAGTTGCGGGCCGGGCACCTATCCCACCACCTATTTCAAAACCTACGCCTTCGATGTGGTGGCCGACGGAGAGGCGAGCTGGACCAACAGCGGGGGCGTGGTGGTGCAGAGCGTGGCGGTGATGGAGGTGAGCGAAGATATACGCGAACAGGTGGCTACCCCCCTGATCGAAGTGGATGGAAAGCAGGTCAGCCTGAGCTGTGAAACGCCGGATGCCGTGCTTTGGTATTCGCTGGTCGATCATGCCGATGTGCTCGATTATGCCCGTCTTTATACGGGGCCTTTTGAATTGACTCGTCCCTGCCGGTTCAGGGCGATTGCTCAAAAAGAAGGGATGCGCAATTCCCAGGTGGTCGATACCAATCTGGTGGTGGCTGTGACCTTTCCTTTTGCCGGGCGTCCCCGGGTGCTCGATCCCGAAGCCCTCGACAGGGCAGCGGTGGCTACTTATATGGGCAGCGGCAGCCGCTATCTGATCAACTGGCGTTGGCTCATCGACGACCCCATGCAGATGAGTTTCAATGTGTATCGCGACGGGGTTAAGCTGAACGATTCACCTATTAGCGACCGGACAAATTATATGGATAACGCCGGCACTGCAACTAGTGAATATACGGTAGAGGCTGTGGTGGCGGGCGAGGTGGTCGAAACGGCTCCTGTGCGGGTGTTGCCCAAAGGCTATCTCGATATTCCGCTCAACCGCCCCGCGGGAGGTACCACCGAGAGCGGCGATTTTTATTACATCCCCGGCGATTGCATGGTGGCCGATGTGGACGGCGACAAGGCCTACGAAGTGATTATGAAATGGGATCCTTCCAACGGCAAGGACAATTCGCAGTCGGGTTACACCGGCAATGTGCTGATCGATGCTTATCGCATGGACGGCACTCAACTCTGGCGTATCGACCTGGGCAAAAACATCAGGGCGGGCGCGCATTATACCCAGTTGATGGTGTACGATCTGGACGGCGACGGCCTGGCGGAGCTGGCCTGCAAAACGGCTCCGGGTACCATAGACGGCTTGGGCAATTATATGCTGATGGGCGACGACGATCCCCAAGCCGATTACCGTACTACGGTGGGGAGCAAAAGCGGAATGATCATCAGTGGCCCCGAATACCTGACGGTGTTTAGCGGGCTCACGGGCGAAGCCTTGGCTACAACGGCTTACCGGCCTCCGAGAGATACCATTAGCAACTGGGGCGACAATTACGGCAATCGCAGCGAGCGTTACCTAGCTTGTGTGGCCTATCTGGATGGAGAGCGTCCCAGTCTGGTGATGGTAAGAGGTTATTACACGGCGGCCTTTTTGTGGGCAGTCGATTTTGACGGCGAAAAACTCAGCACTCGTTGGCTGCATAGCTCTATTCCCGGCGGAATAGGGGCTTACGGCGAAGGAGCTCACAGCATGGCCACCGCCGACGTGGACGGTGACGGGCGGGACGAAATTATTTTTGGCGCCTGTGCGCTCGACGACGACGGAAGCATTATTTACCGTACGGGCTTGGGGCATGGCGACGCCCTGCATGTAGGCGATTTTATACCCGATCGCCCCGGCCTCGAGGTGATGATGGTGCACGAAGAAGTGTCGGCTCCATACGGGGTGGAAATGCACGATGCCCTTACCGGCGAAATTATTTCGGGCCGGTTTGCCGGCAGCGATGTGGGGCGCGGCCTTTGCGCCGATGTGGATCCCACGTCGAGAGGTCACGAATATTGGAGCACGGCCAGTTACGATGTGTACGACGGCGCGGGCACGGTGCTTTCGACCAAACGTCCTACGGTGAATTTCCGCACCTACTGGGACGGCGATTTGCAATGCGAAACCACCGAGCGCGGAGTGATTACCAAATGGCAGGGCCGTACGCAAAACGCTGCCACCTTGGTGGACATGCCCAATAAATACGGGGCCGGTACCAATGTGATTAAGTACACGCCCTGCCTGCAAGCCGATATTTTTGGCGACTGGCGCGAAGAGCAGATTTACTACGACAACGCCACGATGAGTCATCTCTGGATTTTTGCCACGCCCTACGTTAGCAAATACCGGATACCCACCCTGATGCACGACCATCACTACCGCATGGCCACGGTTACACAGACCGCCGCCTACAACCAGCCCCCGCACCTGAGTTTTTACCTGCCCGATTACGTTGAGTACCTCACCGCATTGCCGGGTTCGGAGGCACCGTACGATCGTTATTCCGAAGGCGATGCCTCGCAGGGCGCCAAACAGGTGCTGAGTACCGTTTATTACGACCTCTTGGGCCGGCCCATCGCCGAACCTGAGCGTGGCTTCTACATCCGCGAAAACCTCTATTCCGACGGCAGTTTGAGCCGTTTGAAATGCTATAAGCCTTTTTAAATTTTATTATCGTGAAAACAAAATGGATTTGCTGTTGTCTTTTTGCAGCCCTGCTTTGGCCGCTCAGCGTTTTTGCGCAGGCTCAGAAGGCAGAAACAGTTCCTGCCTCCGGTAATGTTCCTGCCTCCCGCATGGCTCCGACTTCCCGCATTGTTCCTGCTTCCCGCATCGCTCCGGCTTCTCTGTCTGTCCGAGCTGTCCAGGCCGTGGTTGAACCCGGACAGAGCATTCAGGCCGCTATCGAAGCCGCGCCTGAACAGCCCTCGGCACCTTACGTGATTTTGATTAAGAAGGGCACTTACAACGAAAAAGTGATCGTTGATCGCCCCAACATAGTGTTGCTGGGCGAGCACCGCGACAGCACCCGTTTGATTTTTGCCGAGTTGTCGAGCAAACGAACCATTCGCGAGTACAAGGGCAAGCCGGTGGGCAACGGAGTGATAGTACTGCAGGAGGGGGCCGACGACTGCATTATCGGCACTATGACGGTTTACAACAACTACGGCAGCACGGTGGAGCCTACCACGGCTCACCAAATGGCCATCTTCGGACGGGCTACCCGCACCATAGTGATCGACTGTTGCGTCTGGGCCGACGGCAACGATGCCCTGGCGCTTTGGGCTCCCGAGGGGAATGGAATGTATTACCATGCCGATTTGGATTTGCGTTGCCCGGGAGTGGATTTTCTCTGTCCGAGGGGCTGGTGTTACGCCACGCGTTGCAGTTTCTACGGCGATGGAAGGGCCTTGATCTGGCACGACGGCCGGGGCGATTACGACAAAAAATTGGTGATCACCGATTCGCATTTCGACTCTAAAAGCCCCGTCACGCTGGGGCGTTACCATCACGACGCTCAGTTTTTTCTGCTCAATTGCACCATGAGCGACAAAATCATCGATCATCCCATCGGCTACGCTTATACCGACCAGGTGCTCGATCCCTGCCCCTGGGGACAAAGGCTGTATATGCACAACGTCAGACGCGAAGGCGGTAATTTTGCCTGGATGGCCGACAACCTGGATCAGGCCAAAGGCTCGCCCCGCCCCGAAGACGTCACGGCCCTCTGGACCTTCGGCGGCGCCTGGGATCCCGAACAAAAGATAGCGGAGCTGAAGGAACTGCTGAAGACAAACAGATAGAAAATTCCTACATTTGCACCCATGATTCACAAGCTTGCCGATCGTCTGCGGGGCAGGAATAAACCGGCCAAGGAGGGTTACCGTACGGCCTTCAAGGCTACGAGCCTGTTTGGAGGGGTGCAGGTAGTGACTGTTTTGACAGGTCTGCTTAAGTCCAAGCTGGTGGCTGTCTGGATGGGCACTACGGGTTTTGGCATACTTAGCTTGTATAACGCGGCGGTCAACCTGATCTTTTCGATCAGTAATCTGGGCTTGCAGAGTTCTGCAGTGCGCGATATCGCGGCTGCTTCGGCCGACAAGGGAAAAACCCTCGCCATCATCAAAGCCGTCAATCGCTGGGTATTGGCCAGCGGCCTGCTGGGTGCCTTTCTTACCGTTGCCCTTTCGCCCCGGCTCAGTCGTTGGTTGTTTGAGTCCGACCAATACGTGGGGGCTTTTGTTTTGCTCTCGGCAGCCGTGTTGCTGATGGGCCTGTTCAATCAGAATTACGCGGTATTGCAGGGTCTGAGGAAGCTCAGGCTGATGGCGCGGGCTAATATTTTCGGCGCCCTGGCGGGCTTTGTCTGCTCGGTGCCGGTTTTTTATTTTTTCCGCGAACAGGGTTTGGCCTGGACGGTGGTGATTTCGGCCCTGGCCTCTGCGGTGGTGAGTTTGTTCTACGTTCGTAAGCTGGGCCTGGTTTTACCCAAACAAGATTGGCATACCTCGATGGTGTTGGGCAGCGATACCGTTAAACTAGGTATCGTGATGGCCATCAGCAGTATAGCTGTATTTATGGTGCAATTTGTAGTTAAGACCTATATTTCGCACCGGGGCGGCCTGGGCGATGTGGGCCTTTATCAGGCTGGTTGGGGCTTGAACGAGCAATATTTGGGCCTGGTGTTTACGGCCATGGCCAAGGATTATTTTCCCCGGCTGTCGCAGGTGGCCGGCGACCGGCGGAAAGTTCGTAAAAGCATCAATGAGCAGGCCGAGATTGCTATTCTGATTTTGGCGCCCATGATAATAGCGATGCTGGTGTTTCTGCCTTTTGTTGTGCGTCTGCTCTATTCGGGCGATTTCGACGGCATAGTACCTATGACCCGCTGGCTCTTGCTGGGCTCTTTGCTCAAGGCCGGTTCCTGGGCTATTTCCTTTGTCTTTCTGGCCAAAGGACACGGCAAAACCTATTTATTCAATGAATTGGGCATCAAATTCTTCACTTTGCCCACTTACATGCTGGGGTATAGATTGTTCGGACTCCTGGGCGTAGGCTATGCCTATGTGCTTTGTTACGGCATTTATTTCCTTTGGGTGGGCATAGTGGCATACCGGAAATATCGTTTGATGTATTCCGGGGTATTTTGGAGAATGCTGGCATTTACCACCACGGTGCTGGCAGCTTATCTGCTGATGGAACCCCTGATGATTTCCGGAGGCTTGCATTATTGGCTGGGTATTCCGCTGATTGTTTTACTGAGCATCTATTCGCTGCGGGAATTGAAAAAACGATTGTTTTAGTCGAATGGATTATAACATGCAGAGAACATTTTGATCTACAGAGGACATTTTGATTCAGGTGATTATTCCAAAGGACTCGGCGGAAAGTTCTTTTGTATAACCGTTGGAAACAATACTTTTGCAAGAAGAAAGAATGAAAAACGATAAGAACGATTAGGATATGAGTAAAAAAATACTGATTATCGGCGGCGAAGGCAATGGCGGTGTGGTTGCTGCCTGTATAGAAGATATGCGTCTGCGCCATCGCATCCTCGAATGGGAGGTGGCCGGTTTTATCAACGACTACGAACAAAGCGTCAGCGGCTATCCGGTGTTGGGAGGCACCGGCGACGTGCAGGATATTCTGCGAAGACACCCCGATTATTATCTGATGTGGGCTATTCACACCATAGGACGTAATTACTTGATCGAGAAGGTGTTTAACAAGGCGAATATCCCCGCGGAACGCCTGGCGACCATAGTGCATCCTTCGGCTTTTGTGGCTCCTACTGCCCATTTGGAGCCGGGGGTGTTTGTTATGTCCAATTGCTACGTCGGCCCGTCCGCTCATATCGGCCTCTGCTGTATGTTGATGGCCAACTCCCTGGTGGCTCACGATACCCGGGTGGGGCCTCTATGTCATTTTTCGGCCGGTTCCATTACCGGCTCTTACAACACCATAGGTAAGTGCTCCTCCATAGCCTACGGTACGGTGGTGCTCGAAAAGAAAAACATAGGCAATTTTGCGGTAGCCGGAGCTTCCAGCCTGGTAACCAAAGATATTCCAGATGGCGAGATCCATATCGGAATTCCGGCCCGTTTTATGAAAAAAGTGGCCGGAGCCTAATCGGCCGTAATTTTTAAGGGTTCGGCCTTTTTGTTGTGATTTTTTACCGAAATAGAAGGCCCGAAAGTTTTTGTCGAGAACGGAGAATGCCCTATATTTGGATTCTGAATGCTCTTTTGAGTAAAAAGATTTAACATACTTATGGATGAACGCATAGAAAAACTGACCCTTATGGCGTCGCAATTGCGTCGTGACGTGGTCAATGCGGTATATTACGCCAAGGACGGCCATCCCGGGCCCTGTATGTCGGCTGCCGATTTGATGGCCGTCTTGTATTTTGAATTATTGCGGCTTAATCCCGAAGATCCTTCCTGGATAGATCGCGACCGTTTTATCTTGTCCAAGGGGCATGCCTGTCCTTTGTGGTATGCCGCTTTGGCTCGCAGGGGCTATTTCCCTCCCGTGGAGCTCAAAACCCTCAGGGTGCTGGGTTCCAGGTTGCAAGGCCATCCGGATTTGAAAAAGACTCCGGGGGTAGACGCCAATTCCGGTTCGCTGGGACACGGCCTGTCGCAAGCTTGCGGCCTGGCGATTGCAGCCCGTAAACGGGGTTCGGATAGCCTGAATGTGGTGATTACCGGCGACGGAGAACTCAACGAAGGCATAGTATGGGAAGCGGCTATGGCCATTGCCCATCTAAAGCTGACCAACGTCATTGCCATAGTCGACAACAACGGCATGCAAAGCGGAGGCAAGGTGGAAAAGGTGAGTGGCCTGTATCCCCTGCGCGAAAAATGGGAAGCCTTTGGCTGGTATGTGGTTGAAGAAGACGGACACGATATCGGCCGGCTTTTGCCCGTGCTCGAAAGAGCCTTTCAGCGGGGCAGAGCAACGCGTGAAGAACGTCAGGGAATGAGCCTGCTGCCCGATCATCTCAGGCGGGGACGGGCTTCGGCGGGTGTGCCGCATCCCGATCAGCCCGTGGTGCTGATTGCACATACTCTAAAGGGAAAGGGTGTTCCCTATATGGAAGGCGATAATTCCTGGCATAAGCGTGTGCCTACCGACGAAGAACATCAATTGGCTTTATCAATTTTGGGAGGACAAGATCTTGAATAATACATCGAGTACCCGTGTGGGTTTTATGCAGGGCCTGGAGGCTCTGGCAGAAGAAGACGACAGAATAATGCTGGTTTGTGCCGACAGCCTCAAGGCTATGCGTGCAGACCCTTTTCTGGAGAAATTTCCCGACAGGGTGGTGGAGCTGGGCATAGCGGAGCAAAATGCGGCCGGTGTATCGGCCGGTCTGGCCTTGGGCGGGTTGATTCCCTATTTTGCCACTTATGCGGGCTTTATCACCATGCGGGCCTGTGAGCAGATCCGTACTTTTATTGCCTATCCCAACCTGGATGTGAAGATGGTGGGGATCAACGGCGGTCTGGCGGCCGGCGAACGCGAAGGGGTGAGCCATCAGTTTTTTGAAGATTTGGCCATTATGCGCAGCATTCCCAATATAACCGTTCTGGTGCCGGCCGATGCCGGTCAGGCCCGTCAGGCGGCAAAGGCGGCAGCCGAAATTCCCGGGCCGGTGTACATCCGTCTGGGCAGCGGTCGCGATCCGGTGATTTTTGACGATAAACAGCCCTTTGTGCCGGGCAAGATCCACATCCTGGAACAAAGAGGCAACGATTTGGTCTTTTTTTGCAACGGCCTGATGATTCCCCGGGTGCTGGTAGCTTCGGCTTTATTGGAAGCCAAAGGCATAGCCTGTACCGTGGTCGAAGTGCATACCCTTAAACCCCTGGATACGGAGGCTATAGTTGAACTTTTGAAAGATTGCCGGGCAGCGGTGACGGCCGAAGATCACAACATAATAGGCGGTCTGGGTTCGGCCATCATGGAGTGTGCTGCCGAGCATTGCCCAGTGCCTGTGGCCCGCATCGGTTTGCGCGACGTCTTTCCGGGTTCGGGTCATCCCGAGGCCCTGCTCGATTTTTACGGCATGAGTGTGAACGACATAGTGGAGGCTGCCGTCAGCACCATCAACAGAAAACCCAATCCTTTACCAAACGAAGAATAATATGCAAACAGGTTATTTTAAGAAAATAAAAGAACAAACAGCTACTCGGCTGTGGATCAATAATCCGACCATAGGGGATGTGCGCCACGGGCTGGAAGCAGGAGCCATCCATTGTACCACCAATCCTACGTATGCTGCCCGTATGCTGCGCGAAGCCGAAAGCCGGGACTTTGCTCTGGGGGTGATAGACACCGTGTTGGCCGCTTGTCCCGACGACGATAAAGCCGCTGCGATTATCCAACGCCGGCTGGTTGCGGAGATGGCCAAAGGCTTTATGCCGCATTTCGAAGCCACCAAAAGCAAAGAAGGTTTGGTGTCCATACAAATGGATCCCCGTTTCGAAGAAGATGCTGCGGCTATTGTGGCCGAAGCCCTTGCCGATTTTGCTCTTATTCCCAACGCTATAGCCAAAATTCCCGTGATTCCTTCGGGTCTGGTGGCCATCGATTGCCTGGTCAGGCTGAACAAACCGGTGATCGCCACCGAAATTATGGGCATAGCTCAGGCACTGGCTGCCTGCGAGGTATATAAACGGGCTTCCGAAGAATCGGGTTTTTCTCCCGCCTTTTTTGTGACCCATATTTCGGGCATCCTTGACGAGGAACTCAAGGCCGAGGCCGAAGCTCTGGGCGTGGAAGTCAGTAGCGAAGCGATGTACATTGCCGGCTGTGCCGTAGCCAAAAAACAATACCGCCTGATGAAGGAGCGAAACTTACCGGGTATTTTACTCGGCGGAGGTGCCCGTGGCACCCGGCACTTTACCGAATTTGTAGGCGGAGATTTGCATATAACGCTCAACTGGTCCGGAACAGCTCTGGAGTTGGAGCAGAACCCTCCGGCTTTGGAATCGCGCATCGATGCGCCGGTACCACAGAAACTTATTGATGAACTCAAAACTAAGTTGCCGACCTTTGCCCGTGCTTACGACGAAAAGGGATTAAAGCCCGAAGAATTTCACCATTTCGCGCCGGTGGTTCGTTTTCGCAATCAGTTCCTGAAGGGCTGGGACGCATTGCTGGCGACCATTCGCGAACGCCGGGCTCTCAGGGTTAACGTGCAACGCTCCTATTGTAAACTGGGTGAACACAAGCCCGTAGAGATACGTCCGGGCATTTTTCGTTCTACCTTGGTTTACAACGCCGAAAACATGCTTTGTCACTTTTTCGAAAAAGAAGGCGCTCGTGTAGACCTGCATACGCACCACGCCATTCAGAGCGGCTATGTGCTGCGGGGTAAGTTGCTGTTTTTTGATGCCGAGGGCAATGAACATATTCTGTTGCCCGGGCATGGCTATTTGTTCGGTTCCAACGAACCCCACGGTTCAGTGGCACTGGAAGAATCGGAAATCATCGAGATCTTTACGCCGGGAAGGCCGGAATATTTGGATAAAGAATAATTCGATACATCAATTCACTAAAAAATAAAACACATATGACCAGAGTTTTTGCCGTTCATACGGCCACTGCATTAATTGAGCCTATTACGGCTTTGTTTAAAGAACACCTGCCTCAGGTGAAGTTGAACCACATTGCCGACGACAGCCTGATTCAGGAAGTCATTGCCGAAGGTAGGGTGACGCCTGCCGTTAAGCGCCGTATGCTGGCCTGCTATTACGCAGCCGTGGATGCCGGTGCCGACTATATTTTCAATACCTGCTCTTCGGTGGGTGATGTGGCCGATACGGCTCGGTTTTTTATGCCCGTGCCCCTGATCCGTATCGACGAACAAATGGCCCTCAAAGCCATAAGCCTCTCTGCCCGCATCGGCGTACTGGCAACTCTGCCCACCACTTTGCAGCCCACAGCCGACTTGCTCGAACGTTTGGCGGCCCAACAGGGCAAAAAGATTGAGTTGGTAGACGGCTTGGCCAAAGGAGCTTTTCAGGCTGCCATGGGCGGCAATCCCCAAAAGCACGACGAGCTTATTTTGGAAGCTTCGAAAACGGTGGCCCCCAAGGTAGATGTAATCGTGTTGGCCCAGGGATCTATGGCCCGCATGGAAGAAAAATTGGCAGCCGAAACCGGCAAAACCGTTTTATCCAGTCCTCTCCTTGGAGTGTTGGGTCTTAAAAAACTTATCGGATAAGAAGCCATGAAAAAAAGGAATATTCTGCTGATTTTTCTGGTCTTTATAGGAGTGATTACTTTCCTCGACCGCATCAATATTTCGGTGGCGGGCACCAGTATTATGGCCGACCTGGGGCTGACTCACAAGCAATGGGGTTGGGTGCTGAGTGCCTTTATCATATCCTACGGACTTTTGCAACTCCCTCTGGGTCTGTTGGGCGACCGCAAAGGTCAGCGCAAGGTGTTGGCCGTTATTGTGCTTTGGTGGTCGGTGTTTACCGGTTTGACGGGGATGGCCGGCGGCTTTATTTCGCTGTTGTTTATCCGTTTTGCCTTTGGTATCGGGGAGGCCGGAGCCTATCCTTGTATGACCGGAGCCATAGGGCGTTGGTTTCCTAAATCCGAAAACGCCAGAGCTCAGGGCTATATCTGGGCGGCCAGCCGGGTGGGAGGGGCCTTGACTCCCTTTATTGTGATTCCTGTCATTGTGCACCTGGGCTGGCGCGAGGCCTTCTATATTTTGGGTGCTTTGGGCGTGGTCTGGGTGATTGCCTGGTACTGGTGGTTTCGCGATAATCCCGCCGATAAAAAGGGCATCACTCCTGCCGAACTGGCCGAGCTCGACGATAAACCCAAAGTGGAAGTAGCTAAACAAAAAGTGCCTTGGGGGGCTATACTGCACAGTAAACAATTCTGGCTGATCCTCGCCATGTATTTCTTTTACGCCTGGGGCAGCTGGTTTTTCTTTTCGTGGTTCCCCACTTTTATGGAAGAAGGCCGGGGCTTTTCAAAGGCTGCTCTCACCTACGCCGTAGCCGTGCCCTTTTTGATGAGTGTGGCCGGGAATATTACCGGCGGCTACCTGAGCGATCGTTTTTCGAAAAAGTACGGGCTCAAAAAAGGCCGTCGCCTGCTGGGAGTAGGCGGTTTGGCGGCTTCGGCGGTGTTTATGTTTTTGGCTGCCTTTATTCCGGGCAAGATGCAGGTTTTTATTTTCCTTTCGCTCTGTTTCGGGGTGATCGACCTGATGTTGCCCAGTGCCTGGGCTATTTGTCTGGACATCGGTAAGCAATACGCCGGAGCCATATCGGGCGCCATGAACACAGCCGGCAACATCGGCGGTTTTGTTTGTGCCACCATTTTTGGCTATCTGGTCTCCGGCACGGGTAATTACAATTCCCCCTTGTTTGTGATCGCCGGCATGTTGGTAATCAGTGCTTTGCTGTTTACACGCATCGACGCCTCCAAACCCTTGCTGCCCGAGGATCAAGCTGAGCCTTTGCCGCAAAAAAACTAAGGGGCAAGCCGGGCCGGTTTTGTCCAAGCGATTTTAAAACTAAGATTTTCAAAAACAACTCGTTTTAAAACCAAAAATATTTTAACTCAGACACTATGACGAAAGTAGCCTTGATTACCGGTATTACCGGTCAGGACGGGTCTTTTCTGGCCGAATTCCTGCTCGAAAAGAATTACGAAGTACACGGCACCATTCGCCGCAGCTCCTCTTTCAATACCGGTCGTATCGAACATCTTTACCTCGATGAATGGGTACGCGATATGAAACGCAAACGGCTCATCAATCTGCATTACGCCGATATGACCGATTCGAGTTCGCTCATTCGGGTGATTCAGACCGTTAAACCGGACGAAATTTACAATTTGGCGGCCCAGTCGCACGTCAAGGTCAGTTTCGACGTGCCGGAATACACGGCCGAATCCGATGCCGTAGGTACCTTGCGTCTACTGGAGGCTGTCCGTATTCTGGGTTTGGAAAAAAGCACCCGCATTTACCAGGCTTCTACTTCGGAGCTTTACGGCTTGGTGCAGGAAGTGCCGCAAAAAGAAACCACACCTTTCTATCCCCGCAGCCCCTATGGGGTGGCCAAGCAATACGGCTTTTGGATTACCAAAAATTACCGCGAAGCCTATGGTATGTTTGCCGTGAACGGTATTTTGTTCAACCACGAGAGCGAAGGGCGAGGGCAGACTTTTGTTACCCGCAAGATCACGCTGGCTGCCGCCCGTATTGCCCAGGGACACCAGGACAAGCTCTATCTGGGTAATTTATCAGCCCGCAGGGATTGGGGTTATGCCAAAGATTATGTGGAATGTATGTGGCTGATGCTGCAACATCATACGCCCGAGGATTTTGTTATTGCCACGGGGCAGATGCATACCGTGAGGGAATTTTGTACGCTGGCTTTTGAAGAAGCAGGCATATCGTTGCGCTGGGAAGGCGAGGGTGTAGAGGAAAAGGGTATCGACATTACATCCGGCAAAGTGCTGGTCGAAGTTGATCCCAAGTATTTCCGTCCCGCCGAAGTGGAACAATTGATGGGCGATCCTTCCAAAGCGAAAAAACTCTTGGGCTGGAATCCCACCCGAACATCTTTCGAAGACCTGGTGAAGCTGATGGTAAAGCACGACATGCGCTTTGTAAAAAAACTCTATCTCAAATCGCAGTTGGATTGACCGGAATAGTATGGAAAAACACAGTAAGATCTACGTTGCCGGCCACCGGGGACTGGTAGGCTCGGCCATCTGGAACAATCTTTTATCCAAAGGCTATACCCGCTTGCTGGGACGAAGCCACGCTGAGCTCGATTTGATGGAAGGCCCTGCGGTGGAGGCTTTTTTTGCAGCCGAACAGCCGGAATACGTGGTGTTGGCGGCCGCTCATGTGGGCGGCATTCAGGCCAACAATGTGTACAGGGCCGACTTCATCTACCGCAACCTGCAAATCCAGCAAAACATTATAGGAGCAGCCTATCGTCACAAGGTCAAAAAATTGTTGTTTTTGGGCAGTACCTGCATATATCCCCGCGATGCGGCCCAGCCCATCCGCGAGGAAGCCTTGTTGACCGGTCCTCTGGAATACACCAACGAACCCTATGCCGTTGCCAAGATTGCCGGACTTAAGCTTTGTGAAAGTTTCAACCTGCAATACGGCACCAATTTTATTGCGGTGATGCCTACCAATCTCTACGGCCCTAACGATAATTTTGACCTGGAACGCAGCCATGTGTTGCCGGCTATGGTCCGCAAGATTTTTTTGGCAGATAGCCTGCTCAGGGGCGACGAAACCCTTTTGCGCCGCGATCTGGACAGTCGTCCGATAGAAGGCTTCGACGGCAAGACTCCTTTGCCTGAGATTAAGATTTTGCTGCAAAAGTACGGCATTTACCCCGATCGCCTCGAGCTTTGGGGCACGGGAAAACCCTTGAGGGAATTCCTCTGGAGCGAAGACATGGCCGATGCCTGTGTCTTTATTATGGAAAGGGTCGATTTCGAAGACCTGCGACCCAAAGATACTTCGGACGAAGTGCGCAATTGCCACATCAACATAGGTACGGGCAAAGAAATCAGCATAGCCGCTCTGGCTGCTATGATTGCAGAGAAAACAGGCTATACCGGCAAGATAAGTTTCGATGCTTCCAAACCCGACGGCACCATGCGTAAACTTTGCCATGTGAGTAAATTGCATAAACTCGGCTGGCAACACCGGGTGGATATTTCCGAAGGCCTGGAAAGAATACTCGACTGGTACCGCCGCAGCCTGTAGATTTAATTTATAAAAAAAAAGTCATTTTCGGTTTTGGAGTTGTATCTTTGATACCCCAAATGCCTAATGATGTTTAATCCCCAAAAATATGCCATTCCGGATCGAAGGATGCAGCCTTTTATCGATCCGGACGAGATACGTGCTTGCCTGCAGAATGCCAGACCCGATGCCCGGGCGGTACGCGACACGATAGCCCGCTCGCTTTCCCGCGAACGCCTCAGTATGCAGGAAACCGCCTTGCTGTTAAACGCCGAAGATCCCGAGTTGATCGAAGAAATCAAAGAGGGTGCCCGGCAACTCAAACGCGAAATTTACGGTAATCGAATCGTATTGTTTGCTCCTCTGTACATCGGCAATAAATGTATAAACGATTGCGTGTATTGCGGTTTCAGGGCTTCCAATCGCGAGGCTGTGCGTAAAACCCTGAGCGACGAAGAAATCGTTCAGGAAATAGCAAGCCTCGAAGATCAGGGACAAAAGCGCCTGATTTTGGTCTATGGCGAGCACCCCGATTACGATGCGCATTACATAGCCCATACCGTGAAGTTGGCTTACGGCGTAAAAAAAGGCCGGGGCGAGATCAGGCGGGTCAATATCAATGCCGCTCCTTTGGACATAGAAGGTTTTCGTGTGGTAAAAACTGCGGGTATAGGTACTTATCAGATTTTTCAGGAAACCTACGATCCTCAGGCTTATTCCTTGTATCACCGGGGGCATAAGGCCGATTACGCTTATCGCCTCACGGCCCTGGACCGTGCGCAGGAGGCCGGTATAGACGATGTGGGCATAGGTGCGCTCTTTGGGCTTTACGATTGGAAATTCGAGGTTCTGGGCCTGCTCAGGCATACCAACCACCTGGAAGCTTGCTACAAGGTAGGCCCGCATACTATTTCTTTCCCCAGGATTAAGGATGCCTCGGCCCGTCAGGTAGATGGCCGTTATTTTGTGTCCGACAGCAATTTTGTCCGTCTGGTATCTATTCTTCGCCTGGCGGTGCCCTATACCGGGCTGATTCTAACCGCCCGCGAACCGGCGGCTTTGCGCGATGAACTGATTCAATTCGGGGTGTCGCAGATAGACGGAGGAACCAAAATAGAAATCGGAGCTTATGCCGAAGCGCAGAACCGGCATAAAGATCTGCGCCGGGGTCAGTTCCTTATAAACGATGACCGCCCGCTCAACGATATTATCGATGAATTGATAAGCATGGATATGATTCCTTCTTTTTGTACCTCCTGTTACCGTATGGGCAGAACGGGCGAACATTTTATGGAGTTTTCGGTGCCGGGCTTTATCAAGCGCTATTGCACCCCCAATGCCATACTTACCCTGGCTGAGTACCTGTTGGATTACGCCCCCGAACATACTTCCCGCAAAGGCTGGGAACTGATAGAGAAAGAGATGGCCGGTATGGACGAAGGTCCCGTAAAAAAGAAGCTGGAACAAAAACTGGAGCTGTTGAAGTCGGGACAACGCGATTGTTATTTTTAAGTTCAAAGCTCTGGATATGGCTATTATCCCCGGAAACGACCTGAAACCTCATATCGGAATCTTTGGCCGGATGAATGTGGGCAAAAGTTCCGTTATCAATGCCCTGACCGGCCGAAAACAAGCCATAGTGTCGGCCGTACCCGGAACCACCACCGACCCGGTGCGAAAGGCTATGGAACTGGGTGGGCTGGGGCCCTGTGTGCTTATAGACACGGCCGGTACGGACGATTCGACAGAGCTGGGCCGGCAAAGGGTGGACAAAAGCCTCGAGGTCTTGTCGGAAATGGATCTGGCTTTGATCCTTTTCAGCGAAAACAAGCTGGAAGAACCTGAACTCCTGTTGCTGGAGCGTTGCCGCCATCTGGGAATTCCCTGTTTGCTGCTGCACAACAAATCCGATGTGCAAGCTCTGAACCGGGCTGTACTGCCCGCCATCGAGGCTAGTATTCCGGTGTTGGAATTCAGTGCCTTGTATCCGGAAAACTACCTGCCGGCGTTGTTGAAGGCGATGGGGCAATTGCTTCCCGAAACCTCAGCTCAGCCGGATTCGCTGTTTAAAGGCATAGTGAGCAGGGGCGATATGGTGCTGTTGGTAACACCCATCGACCGAGGAGCGCCCAAAGGACGGCTGATCCTGCCCCAGGTGATGGCCATACGCGATTTGTTGGACAACGAGGCTTTTTGTGTGGTGCTCAAAGAAACTCAGCTTGAAGACTATTTGAACAGTAGTGGTGCAAGGCCTGCCCTGGTTATTACCGACAGCAGCGTCTTCGATCAGGTAAACAAACTATTGCCGCCCCATATTCCCCTGAGCAGTTTCAGCATTGCTTTTGCACGATTGCGAGGTCCCTTCGAAGATTATATTAAGGGAACCCCCTACCTGGATAAACTACAGGACGGAGATCGCGTGCTTATTCGGGAGGCCTGCACTCATTTACCCAGTTGCCAGGACATAGGCCGGGTGAAGCTGCCCGCCTGGATACGCCGCTATACGGGCAAACAACTCGAGATCGAATTATGTCCGGCCGACAACAAAGCTCTTTACCCCATGGCCTCTTACGCTATGGTGATTCAATGCGGAGCATGTATGAGTACTCCCCGGCAAGTCAGGGCCGGCCTGGCCGAAGCCATGGCTGGCGGGGTTCCCCTGAGTAACTACGGCCTGGCCATTGCCTGGATGAACGGTATTTTCGACCGGGTGGTCAGCCCTTTTGTTAAACTCTGAATCTGCGGTTTATGGATGCTCCGGTTTCGTTTTTTACCAATCATCCTCCTTCGGAAAAGGAATTGGCCTGTTGGCTGGAGCCGGGTTCTGTCGAAAAAGACCGGCAATTGTTCGACCGGGCCTATGTTGCCAAAATGGAGCATCCGGGTCCCCGTTTGCATCTGCGTTTTTTGCTCGAAGTGTCGAATGTATGTAGTAGAGATTGCCTTTATTGCGGTGTTCGGCGCAGCAATCGAGAGATTGAGCGTTACAGTCTGCAGCCTGAAGTTGCGATGGAGGTTTTACGCCGGGCCAAAAGCCGGGGCTATCGCAACATCGTTTTGCAGGCCGGAGAGCGCAGCGATAAAACCTTTACCCGCGCCGTTACCCGTCTGGTGGAACAGTTGAGACGGGAGGGAGGGGAGGATTTTCGAATTGTGCTCTCTTTGGGCGAGCAACCCGCCGCCACATACCGCGACTGGAAACAGGCAGGGGCCGACCGTTACCTGCTACGCATCGAAACAAGCAATCCGGAACTATACCGCAACATTCACCCTCCGGGCAGTGCCTATACCTTGGGAGCCCGACTGCGAAGTCTGGAAGCCTTACGTGAGGCCGGTTTCCAGACCGGCACCGGTGTTATGATAGGCCTGCCTTTTCAAACGCTCCGGGACCTGGCAGCCGATCTCCTGTTTTTTAAAGCCTGGGAGGTAGATATGGTGGGCATGGGCCCTTACCTGGAACATCACGCCACTCCCTTGTTTGCTCACAGGCAGCAATTGCTGCCTGTAAAGGAGCGTTATTTGCTTAGTTTACGCATGATTGCCCTGCTGCGTTGCCTGATGCCCGATATCAATATAGTGGCGTCGACGGCTTTGCAGTCGGTGGGTCTGCCGGACACGGAACCTTTGCGCGATGCCCTGATGGCAGGAGCTAACGTAATGATGCTCAATGTTACACCCGAAAGCTGCCAAAAAGCCTATTCTTTGTACGAAAATAAGTTTACCCCCGGCCCCGATTCGGAGAAGTATTTAGTTGATCTTGCCCGCCAACTGAATACTTGGGGTGAAGAAATAGCTTTGGAGGATCCCGGCGATCCGCTGCATTATCTTAAAACGAAAAACACAATACTGAAAAAATCATTAAAATGACTATCTTGCGGGCCGATTAGACTATTACCGATGAATAAGAAAGTTTTTGTGTCGGGCTGCTACGATATGTTGCACAGCGGCCACGTGGCTTTTTTCAAGGAAGCTGCCCAATATGGAGATCTTTACGTAGGCATAGGCTCGGACGCCACCGTTTTTGAACTCAAAGGACGTCATACCATCAATTCCGACTCGGAGCGCCTTTACATGGTAAAGGCTGTGCGTTATGTAAAAGATGCCTGGATAAACAAGGGCGGCGGGCTGATGGATTTTGAAGAAGACCTGAGGCAATTCGGGGCCGATATTTTTATTGTGAACGAAGACGGGCATTCGCCGGCGAAGGCGGCTTTGTGTCGGGAGCTGGGCATAGAATATAAAGTGTTGCAACGCATACCCGAATCGGGTTTGCCTGCTCGTTCTACCACTGCACTGCGCAGCGGGAATCATTGCAATCTGCCCTACAGGCTCGATTTGGCCGGTACCTGGATAGATCAACCCTACGTTTCGAAATTTGCTCCGGGTTGGGCCTTGACTATTTCGCTGGAACCTACGGTAGATTTTTTGGAACGTTGCGGCATGTCTACTTCTACCCGCAACGCGGCGCGCCGTATATGGCCTTACGAATTGCCCAACGAGCATCCCGAGAAGCTGGCCGAAATATTGTTCCGTTACGAAAACGAGCCCGGACGCCGGGAAATTTCGGGAGCGCAGGATTCCATCGGTATCTGTATGCCCGGCCTGAACCGGCATTATTACGACAACAATTATTGGCCCGAAAAGATAGAATCCTGCCACGATGAGGCAATTTTAAACTGGCTTGAGGAGCATATTTATATGGTCTTGCTTTGGCCGCGCAAGCAAGGTCTGAATGTGTTGGAAGGCTCCCGGATCGACAAGGAAGGCGTCGAAGCGCTGGCCGCCGCCGCCGATGTTTGTTGGAATGCCATTATGCAGCGTGATTTGAAGACTTTTGCTTCCTCTTATCTGGCATCGTTCCATGCCCAGACAGCCATGTTCCCGGCCATGATGGCTCCGGGTGTGGCAGAAGTCATCGATCATTACCGCGACCAGGCCTTGGCCTGGAAGATGGCGGGAGCCGGCGGTGGGGGTTACCTGGCTTTGGTTTGCGAAAAACCTCTGCCCAACGCTATTCGCATTAAGATACGACGCAAGGGGTGGTCGTAATTAATTGTTTGAGAATAAGACACGGTATTTGTTTAAGAATAGAACGTCATAGCTGTTCTTGGTCCGTTTATTCAGAAGCTTGTTGTATGATTATTAAAAAGAATAGACCGAACTCGTTGTTTGCCGGAAAGGAACCGCTTACAAACAGTTTACTATCGTCGTTTTTATTGTTGACCGCTTGTTTATTGTTGACTGCTTGCGGCAGCAGCAGAGAGCCGGCGTCGTTTTCCGGGCAAACGCAGCAAGCTGTGGATTTGCGACAATACGTCCCCGGAATAAAAAAGGGAGATCAATTGAAGATCGACCTGCAACACGCACTGGTATCGTACAGTTATACAGCCGGGGTAGAGGACGACGGCAGCCTTGTGTTGCCCGGCTTCGAAAAGCTGCAGGTGTTGGGCATGACCACCCGGGCTCTAGAAGACTTGCTGGCGGTGAAATCCCGGACGGTGCATTTTTCTTCGGCCTGGCTCAAAACGGTGCACGAATCTCCGGGAGGCGCAGGTGCGGCTTCTTCGGAAAGCGCGGTCGAGGTTTCTTCGGAAAGCACGAGCGGAGTTTCTTCGGAAAGTCTGGGTTTGGCTTCTTCGGGAAGATCCGGGGCGGACCCGGCCGTCGTTTCAAGCCTGTTCAGCCCCAAAGTGACGATCGCCAATTACCGTATAAGTGTGTTGGGCCTGGTGGAACGCCCCGGGCAATACCCGGTGCCTCAACAGCAGATTACCGTTTTCGAAGCTTTGGCTCTGGCCGGTTATAAGACCATAAATACCAAACACGGCACTATCAAGGTGTTGCGCGAAGCCGCCGACGGGCAATTGATTTTTTACACCCTGCATCTGAACGACAAAAGTATTGTCAATTCTCCCGCCTATTACCTGGAGCAGAACGACGTACTCTATGTGCATCCCACACGCACGGGCAAATGGGCCTCAGGTCTGAGTTCACCGCTTGCGTTGGGAGTAGCTTCGCTGGTTTCTCTTTTGATTTCGGCGGCCACTCTGGTGGTGCATATTGTGAAACCCTGATTACTTATTCTGTTCCGGGCTTTTGTGGCAGCTGTAACTGTAACCGCGGGCTTTTTTACGCCGGAAAAGTAGCAGGGCAAGCATGATTGCAATTAGTACAATAACCACAATATTGCTGTTGTTGCTTGCCCGGTCCATCAGACTGCTTTTGCCGTCGAGGGTGTCGCGATTGTTGCCGGGCTTGGTCCAATCGATTTTTTTGCGGGTATCTATGCCGTTCAGGTATTTCTCGATGTTGGTGTAGCCGTCGCCGTTGCAATCCAATATTGCGTCCGAAGGATCGTTGGGATTGAGTTTATTGGCTTTTTCCCAGGCGTCGGGCATTCCGTCCATATCGCTGTCAAGGTAAGGTTCTCCCTTGTATTCGGGTAATCCGCCTACTTGCTGGATATGGGTGATGATACCGCTTTTGTAGGAGTCGGCGGGCAGCCGGCGCTTGACGTAAGGTGTTTCGAATTCTTCGGCATCGGGAGCTAAAATAGCCTGGCCGGTAATCACTGTTTTGATGATACGTTCGTCCACGGCATCGCGTTTGGGCAAAGTGGCTCCCACTTTTTCCATAACAAACCTAAAGGCCGCTTCGGCAGTCATGATGTCCTTTTCGGAAAAATTGGGCAGGGGAGCGGGTTCTTTTGCCCTCAGCATGGCGGTGTAAGGGCCGGTAGCTGAACTATCACTCAGCTGAACGCCTCCTTCCCAGTTGTCGCGACTGACAATGGGGTTGCCGTCGACGTAATTACCTTCCACATAGATATGTCCACGTCTGGGAGTGCGATCGGGTTGGTCGGGAGCCGGAACTTGTTCGTCCTGACTAATATTCATCATACGTTTTAGGTTGTCGGTGCTTGTCTCGAGTTTGACCACCCGGTGTTCGATGGCTTTTCCTTTGGGAGTGATGGGGCCGGGTTTATAGTAATTGTTGATAACGTTGAGCCTGCCGTAAGCACCGATGCCGTCGGCAGTGCGATTCCAATAATTGAAAACGACGTTGTTGATGTAGTTGAAGGCACTGCTGCTGATGGAGGGGTTGCGTCCGACGTTGGAAGCAAAAAGATTGCGTACCACCAGGCATTCGTTGCCGCCCAGGGTGCCGCCGAAGGCGTGGTTGTAGGTGTCGAGTCCTTCGGCAAATATGGAGTTTTGTATGGTCATGTTGACGGTGGGCATTTTGGTGCCTATGCCGGTTGAATCGCGATTATACATATGGCGATAGATGGAAATAACTTCGTCCAGTCCCCAGGAACCCGAGCAATGATCGAGGATAATATTGCCTACGGGATTGCCGCCCAGTGCATCGTTGCGGTAATAGACGTCGGTAGAGCCTCTGCGGAAGCGCATATGGCGAATGATAACGTCGTGGGTGTCGATTTCGAAGGTTTCTCCGGCAATGCAGACGCCGTCGCCCGGCGCGCTTTGTCCGGCTATGGTCAGGTAAGGAGCCCTGACGTGTATGGGCGATTTCAGATGAATAACGCCGGATACGTTGAATACAATGATGCGGGCTCCGCCTTGTTCACAGGCCCAACGAAAAGAGCCTTCGCCCGAGTCGTTGAGGTTGGTTACAGTGATTACCCGCCCACCGCGTCCACCGGCAGTATAAGCTCCGGGCCCGACCGCTCCGGGAAAGGCGGGGATGGCGGCTTTGGTCAGGTGTTCGGGACGAGAAGCCCAGGGTACATAGGGCCGGCCGGCTTCGGCCTCGGCCAGCACTATAGGCAGAGCTTTTTGCCAGGCCGAATCGGAAAGACGTTTGATTTCAGCGTCTTGGGCCAAACCTCTGGCCCTGGTGGTATCGGGAACTACGGGGTACTGTCCGTACATTCTGTTGTTGAAGCCTGACAGCATCAGAAGAGCCAGCAAGGCTGTTAAGCATAATTTTTTATTCATTGAAGTCTGTGATAAATGGGTTTAGAGAACGAGCCGAAGTTAATTTCCTTTTGGAAACGACTGAGCCTGATTTACTTCAGCGAATGTATGTATAATTCTCAGCAGCAAGCAACTGTTTGTTAATTATTTGTGATATTTAACGTGTTTTAGGCCAGGCGGGCAGCACTGCAAAAAAAGCAGCAAGCTCTCATCGGGCTTGCTGCCGGGAAAAGATAGTTCGCCGTTTGATCTGAATCAGATCATGGTAATAGTAAACACCAGCTTCACCTGGTAAGTTTTGTTGTCGGGCGCTTGATAGCGGAAACCCTGACGTATGGTGTACTTGCTTCCCTTGGGGCAACGGCCGGGATATTGTCCTATGTTGAAGGTATAACTGTTCTCCTGATACTCGGAATAAACATAACTGCCTGCACCCCAATTGATCACGTTGCCTTCTGCCGAGAACCAATGTCCGTAGCCATTGGCTGTATAGTTGCCGGCAATAGTACCGTTGGCGTTGAAGCCTACAAAGCGGAGTTTATTGCCCAGTTCCGTTCTGAGTTGTGTTCCGGTCACTCCCAAGGCCATGCAAACCGGATCGATATTGATGCTTAAGGGGGTTGACAGGTAAGAATTGGAGGAGTAAGGCAATTCTACCTCGTAATACAGTGTAGTGTCGTAACGCTGGTAATCTCCGGAGAAGTCGTATTGGCCGTACAGGTTGGTCTGTTCAAATTTTACTTTGTAAGGCCAATGTTCGTCGTTGCTGTCGTCGTCGTCCCAGGCATGACGCCAGTGGGTGGTGGGAGCACCTGTGACAACCATCCAGAGCATGGAGCAGCTATCGGGAATCGCAAAATGTGCCGTATCATCAGCCTGGTTGAACATATCGGAATACACCCGGCCGTTGTTTTCCTTGAGAGCCACAAAACCGTAACGCCATCCGGCCTTGTCCACATTGAGTTTGCGATAACCGTCTGCCCCGGCCAGACCGACAAAGTGAGCTTTGACCTCTTTGCCCGCCTGGGGAACGTTGAGCCGTATTACGTTGTATCCGTAGTTTTCGAGGCAACGTTCGGGATTGATTCGCCAGTAATTCAGGGAATCGCGTGTCATGTTGACGCTTTGACGGCCAATGTAATTTTTGCCGTAATCGCGGATTTTATCGATGTCCCAGGTGACCAGACGGGCGGCACAATCGTACATTTCGTCGTTGAAAGCGGTCTGATCTATGCCGGTAACTTTGGTAGGCTTCGACGGGATCTTCCGGATAACGGGCGCCCCGCCAGAGTTTACCGATAAAATCTTCTCCGTGCTTCATTACCCAGTAATCCTGAATAAAATAATTGGCGTAACGGGGAGTTTCGTGCAGCATGTGTTTATGGTAATTATCCAGGTAAACGCCAAAGTTGTAGTTGGTAAATTTTTCGTTGGGATAGATGTCGTAAGCCTGCCAGTTGGCGCATTGTTCCCAGAAGCCGTTGCCTCCCGAGCCGTTGGGGCCGAAGCCGTAACGCCAGCCGCAACCGTTGCGGTAATCGGCATAGGTTTGGTATTGAAAGGCATGTCCGATTTCGTGGGCAATGGTGGCTCCAACGGGCTTGCAGGTGTGGGTGCTCACCCAGATGGCACCGATCACGTCGCTGCTGCCTCCGCCGTAGGCTCCCCATTCATCGCTATCCCAGAGATAGATGATCATTTTGTATTTATCGGCCCTGCTTTCGCCCGGGATGATAAATTTCATCCGGTTCTTGTAGACATCGTAGTAGATTTCGGCCTTGGCCAGCAGATCGTCCACATCTACTCTTTTGCTGCCGGCATTGATGGGGTCGCTGCCCAGTCCGGCTTCCCAAAAGCAGATAAAGTTTTCGGATTCTCGGCTTCGTTCCCAGCAGTATTTGCTCGAACTGTTGTTTAAGTTCAGGTTCCTGAGATCGTCGGCCTGAGTGAAAATCTGTTTGGGCGGCTTTTCGAACGAGAGATACTGAAAATTGGAATAAAGATTCGTTTTGTAGCTGCCGTTTTTGTATAGTCTGTAGATACTTGAACGCCACACGATACTGTCGATGTTGTTCAAGTCGATGCTTTCGTAGCTGCGGTCTTGTTTTACCACATAGAGTTCCGATTGGGCCGGGCTTTGCAGGCCGAAGCCCAGCAGGAGTATCAATAGAAGATTTTTTTTCATTTTTTCTGAAATTTGAGGCTCTTATTGTCGATTTTTAAAAGATAAATGCCTCGGGCCAAACCGGAGGTTTCCAATATCAGTTCCTTGCCCTTGAAGCGGTAAGAACATTCGAGCGATTTTCCGTCTATGCTGAACAAGCCGATCTTGGGTAGTTGGTCGGAATTCAGGTTGTCTATGATAATGTGGAGCGATTCGGCCGCAAGGCCTGTGCTTCTGAAGGTCTCTTCCTGCCGGGGGTTGTTCAGTTGATTGGGATCGTCGGTCTCGCTGATATAAAACTTATTTACATCGGAGATGGTGAACCGGTCGGATTGTATGCTCATACTGCCTTGGTCGAATACCAGGCAAGGATTTTCATTGAGTGAGACAAGGTAATACATTTTTGTGCCGTCTTTGAGTTCAATGACCAGGCTTCTGGCCGAAACCAAACCGATATGGAGCATCAAAAGAAAAAGAATCAAAATGTTTTTGGTTTTCATCGGAAGGGTATTTAAATAGTTATGTATTTCGGGTTTTTATCGTTGGGCATTGGTTTGATTAACAAATATTAGGTCAGTTTTGTGAATAGAAATATCATTATTCAAACAACAGACCATTCCAAAAAATCATACATTTGTCATAAATGTAAATACTCACACTCAGTTAACTAAAGGAAACAAGACAAATGTAGGTATTTCTTGTCGTGAATAAAAGTAGAATTATGCCAAAATACGCTCATTCTTGCATAATATTGTATCATTTATGCTTACATTTATGCTTATTTAAAACCTGAATTTAAAACTTGAAATTAAAACGTATCCACAGACAAGCATAAGCCCATAGAGATGGCTTGACAAACAGAAAATTACAATTTTGTATTAACCTGAAATAACATGAAAATCGCAAAACGCCGCAACCGGGGCCTTACAAGCTACGCAATGGGACGGAGCCTTTTAATAATACCCGTTCTTTTGATTTTGTTTCTTTCGGGATCTTGCAGCAAGAATTTTGACCATTATTACCAACGTCCTTCGTGGCTCGAAAAAAACGCTCTCGAAGTGTTGGAGAAAAAAGGAAATTTCAACCACTACCTTAAACTGGTCGACAGAACCTTGTATTCTAAAGTACTGCGAGGTTCGGGGCATTATACTTTTTTTGCCCCCAACGATCAGGCTTTTGAGGTCTGGCTGCAGGAAAACGGCTACGATAAGGTGGAAGACATTCCCCTGAGCCTGGCAACAGACATAGTTGCTTACGGTTTGATTTACAACGCCTACGAGGCGGCCAATCTGGGCAATACCTGGTTGAGTTCGGCTGAATGGGAGTTGGGTAGTTCGTTCCGCAAACAGACCCCTTCGTACAAGACTATTTTCAGAGAAGAAGTGGACGGACAGAAGCGCTGGACTCTGCATTCGACAGGCTCATTCAACGAAAGTTGGCATAATTACCGTTACCTGCCCATTTTTACCAACAATTATTTTACCGCCAACGGCCTGAGTGCTGCCGATTACAATGAATTTTATCCTCAGACGAATTGGAATCCGGCCAATGGTAATGTGCTGGGAGCAGAAATTATCACTCCGGATATCTATGTAGAAAACGGGGTGGTTCACGAAATCAACAAGGTGATAGTGCCCCCTGCCAATCTGGACGAGCTTATATCCATCCGGGGCAAAGACCCTTCCAACACTGCCCAGGGTTGGGCTTTGTTTAAGGAACTTTTGTATCATAAACTGCCCGACAGTTCTTACCAGTTTATTTTGTACAGCGACGATGTGGATGCGCAGTATTATTACAATAAGATGTATCCCGATTCGGCTGTCGGTTCGGTTCATCTCAAAACATACAATTCCGAATACATCGGTTTGCCGCTGAATTTGGAAGGTTATCACGGTCCCACCGAAGGCACGACTTCCGAAAACGGCGCTTATACTTTGTTCGTACCCGACGCTGCTGCCATTAAAAGTTATTTGAGCAACACCCTGCTCAAATACACCGACGATTTCAACAAATTGCCCTCGACGGTGCTGAGCACTTTTATTGCTTCGCATATTTGCGACGGACTGGTTTGGCCGTCCAATTTTAAATTGGCCAAAAACCTGGTCGGTCTTGAGGGGGAATTTATCAACGGTCGAGGCGTTCTGGGCAGTGATTTTGCGGGCTCCGGTATTACTTCGGCTCAATTCGCAAGCAACGGTATGGTCTACACTATCAACAAGGTGGTAAAGTCCGGCTTTTTTGAGTCGGTCTACGGCAGGTTGTTGCTTGATCCTGCCTATTCTTTTATGAATCAGGTGATATCGGCCAATTACAATACTACCGTTTATCAGTATTTGCTGCAATCGCCTTATTCGGGCTATCTGAACGAAAATTACACCCTATTGTTGCCGGCCAACGATTTACTCGAAAACGACGGTTTTACTTTTGATCCTTCCAACTCTACTTTCTCCAATGCAACTGCCTCTTCGGTGGGGGGAGTGGACGTGGTGGCAAGAATCAACCGGCTGGCCGCCAGCGGAGTCTTTATGAGAACCAAGGATTACCCTCTGAATGATTTTAATACGGCTCCCGCTGCTCTTGGCGACAGTTACGGAGGTTACGGTTTTGCGGTGAATTATTTCGGCGATATGGTTCGCTACAAAAACAACTACCTGCAGGCTGTAGGCAATATTGCCGATAACGATTCGGTGCATTTACAAAAAGACACGGTCAATTACGCCAACGGTCAGTTTTATCAGTTGGACAAATTGATCAATTACAGCCCCAGGAACACCATGGGCGGATCGTCCGAAGGCTGGAACCAGGGCAGTTTGGTCAGTTTTGTTCAAGATTATCTGGACAAGAGTGACAAAACCCTGTTTAAGACTTACTGGGACACTTGTCTGGTAGAAATTGAAGGTTCTATAAATACCAGTGCCTTTTATACTGTGCTGATTCCCACAAACCAGCGCATGCAGGAAGCCATCGACGCCGGTTACCTGCCGACTATAGAGGAAGTGAATGCCAATCTCAATGGAGAGTTGATAAAAGCCGTTGCTTTTATCAACGCTCACCTGATTATCGGGGAGGTTTATCCCGACGATGGTCTGGACAGGATTTTCCCCGGAAATTACGCCTCTTACAAAACGACGACTTCGCACAAGATAACTGAGGCCAAACTCGATTTGGTGTTGGCCAAATCTTACGTGAACATCAGCAAAGGGGCCGATCGGAACCAATTGACATTCAAGGCGGCCGATATCGAAGCGGGCAGCAATGTGTTGGTGTACGGACGCGGTTCCACACAGGGAACACAGCAGGTGATCCGCGGATTAAACAACAGTAATGTTATGGGACCCAGAGCTGTCTTGCACAGCTTGGACGGTTTTGTCTGTTTCGAGATCAACCAAACCCTTTTATCCAATTAAGTGCAAACCATCAACAAGGCAAGGATGAAAAATATACTGAATAAATGCCTCTTAATCGCTTTACTGGCCTGCCTGCCGGGATTGATACAGGCTCAGAGAGTATTGATACGCGGAGTGGTAACTGCCTACGAAGACAAGCAGCCTTTGCCGGGAGCTTATCTTTTGTTGCAAAACAGCGACGGTCGTGTGGTTGCCAATACCATTACCGATTACGAAGGGAATTACAGCCTTCTGTCCGTGATAAAACCCGGCGACGTGCTGGTAGTTTCCTATTCGGGATTCAAGAAACAGACCATTCCCGTGGAAAATCGCGAAATCATTAACGTCGAAATGCGGGAGGAAATCCTGGAACTGGAAACCGCTACCGTAGTAGGGCGGCGACAGATCAGTTCGGGAATGATGAGCATAAGCGAACGTGATCTGACTACGGCTGCCGTCAGGATAGAAATGAGTGAACTAGAAGACCTGGCCGTGGCCAGTATCGACGACGCTTTGCAGGGCAGAGTGGCCGGTATGGATATGGTGACCACTTCGGGAGCTCCCGGTGCCGGTATGTCTATTCGTATTCGCGGAACCACCTCAATCAACGGGAGTTCTCAACCCTACATTATTGTGGATGGTTTCCCTTACGAAACCACTATCTCGGAAGATTTTGACTTTTCAACAGCCGACGAAGAGGAATACTCTCAAATGCTGAATATTGCGCCGGGAGACATCAAAGAAATAATTGTGCTCAAAGACGCTGCAGCCACTGCTATCTGGGGCTCGAAAGCCGCTAACGGTGTGTTGCAGATTACCACCAAAAGGGGAGGTATCAGCCCGCCGACGGTGACTCTGGGCTCAAAAGGAACTATGTCGAAACAAGCTAAAGGCATTCCCACGCTGAACGGTGACCAGTATGTCGGGCTCATCCTGGAGGCTATGATGAATTCGGGCAGAACCTTTAATCCGGAATCTTATCCCGAATTGGCCAACGATGCCAACAATCCCTATTTCTACCACAACTACGGTCAAAACACCGACTGGTTCAATGAACTGACTCAGACCGGCTGGACTCAGGACCATAACTTGGCCATCAGCGGAGGAAGTGGTAAAGCTCAGTACCGGGCCTCGGTGGGTTATTACAACGAAGAGGGAACTACCGTAGGCACCGGTTTTGAGCGTATTACTACCCGCCTGAATGTGGATTACAACGTCTCGGAAAAATTCAGGTTCGCGGCCAATATGTCTTACAATTACTCAGAAACCGATCGCGCCTTTATTTCTTACCTGAGAAGTTCCTACGATGTGTTGAGTCAGGCTTATGTGCGTGCTCCCAATATGGCTGTTTACGAGTACAACGAGGCAGGCATTCTGACAGGCAATTTCTTTACGCCGGCTTCGACCCTGCAGGGTTACTGGTCGGGTTCGGCCAGCAGTATTTACAATCCCGTCGCCATGGCCGACGAAAGTATGTACAAAATGGTAAGCAACCGTATCATTCCTAACTTATCGGTGATATGGAATCCGTCTTCGGTATTGCGCTACCAGTTCGATGTGGGTTTCGATGTTATGAACAACAAAGCCAACGCTTTCCTGCCGGTGACAGCCACGGGGCGTCCATGGACGGAATCTACCGTTAACAGGGCCAGCGACAGCGACAGCGAGGCTTTTGTTTTGCAAACCTTCAACAAATTTTTGTACACACCCAAACTGGGCGACGATCACAGCTTACAGCTTCTGGCCGGAGTCAATACCTACGATAAAATGGAGAAAGGCTTTGCCGCCAATGCTTCCAATTCGGCCAGCCCCTATCTGACGGACCCCTCCAACGGTGCCAGAGTGGCCGGTTTGAGTGGATTGGGTATCAGTTCATCGTCGGGACAGAACCGTTCGATTAACCTTTTTGCCCAGCTACACTATACCTTGCTGGATCGATACATTTTCAGCGCGACCCTCCGTCGCGACGGCAGTTCCCGCTTCGGACAAAATCACCGTTGGGGTACATATCCCAGTGCTTCGTTGCGTTACCGCATATCGGGAGAGCCTTTTATGAGGAAACAAAGTGAACGTTGGCTTGACGAACTCAGTTTGCGTGCCAGTTACGGTGTGAACGGAGCTCAGCCCAGGGGTAATTATGCCTCGGTGGCCACTTACGATGTATTTAATTTTGAGTACTTGGGTGCTTCCGGTACTTATCAGCGAAACCTGGAACTGGTCGATTTGCGTTGGGAGAACACAACCCAGGCCAACATCGGTCTGAATTTCGCTTCGTTCAAGAATCGCCTGGGCTTCGATTTTGAATGGTATCACAAGGAAACCCGCGACTTGTTTATGTACAATCTGAAGATTCCTACCTCTACAGGCTTTTCTTCGGTCAACACCAATGTGGGCCGTATGGACAACAACGGCTGGGAGTTCCAGTGTTTCGCCACACCGGTCAAAACCAAAGATTGGACTCTAACGCTGAACCTGAATTTTGCCCGAAACGACAACCGTCTGCGCGAGATTTCGGATTTGTATCCCCAGGAATCGGGTATCAGTACTTCTAACGCCAGTTACATATCGCAACTTATAGTGGATCAGCCCCTGGGCTCTTTTTACGGCTATTTGTACGACGGTGTGTACCTGAACGAAGATCAAACCATTGCCCGCGACAAAAAAGGCGACAAAATTTACACTTATAACGATAAGGGTGAGAAAGAGCCGGTTTACATGCGCTTTAGCTACCCCTCCATCGATTATCAGTTCCAGCCCGGCGATGCCCGGTATGTGGACGTGAACCACGATGGTAATATAGATTATCAGGATATTGTGTGGCTGGGTAATGCCATGGCTCTGTTTTCGGGCGGCTTCGGTGGGAAACTCAGCTGGAAGCAATTTACTGTGGATGCTTTCTTCAATTTCCGCTACGGTAACGACGTGATCAACTTTGCCAAGTTGAATATGGAGAATATGTATGCTTACGACAATCAAAGTTTGTCGGTGCTGAGGCGCTGGAGGCATGTGTACGAAGACGAGTCGGAGGCGCCCGACGACCTGCTTCCCAGAGCTTTGTATAGAAAGGGTTATAATTACCTGGCTTCGGACAGGTTTGTCGAAGACGGTTCTTTTGTGCGTTTTAAATCGCTTACCTTCCGGTATAATATGTCCAGAGATCAGTTGAAGAACACCTTTCTGCAACGGGCTTCGTTCTTTATAACCTTGCAGAATCTCTATGTATGGACCGCTTATACCGGCATGGACCCCGAAGTCAATATCAGTAATCCCTTGTCTGCCGGTTACGACTATGCCAGCACGCCCCGGCCCAAAGACTATATGATAGGCTTTTCACTAACCTTTTGATGCGAACGGAAGTTATGAAAAAATCAAACAAAATACTGGCTTTGTTACTGCCTTTGCTCCTGATGAGCTCTGTTTCGTGCAGCGATTGGTTGAATTTGCTGCCCGAGGATAGTGTGCCCAAACAGTCTTACTGGAAAAGTAAAGAAGATGTGGTTTCGGCCTTGAAGGGTATTTACAGCTCTATGCTGTCGTCCGATCTGAGTCAGAAAATCTGGCTTTGGGGCGAAATCAGGGCAGATATGATTACGGATGGCCGTTCCGTTAATGCTTCGCTGAATTTGGTCAGGCAGGGTGAAATCTCTGCAGACAACAGCCTGTGTAACTGGTCATCTTTTTATACGACCATAAATAATTGCAACATTCTGCTGAGATTTGCCCCCGAGGCTTACGAAAAGGATGAGTCTTTTACCCAACGGGAGCTGAAATCTTATATGGCTCAGGCAGTTGCTGTGCGCGCTCTGATGTATTTTTACTTAGTTCGCACTTTCGGTGACGTTCCTTTTTCGCTGGAGGCCTATGTGGACGATTCTCAGTATCTGCCTCTGGCAAAGTCTCCCGGCAGTGTGATACTCGACAGCTTAGTGTTGCAACTGGAGGGTCTTAGAGTCAACAACAGCATTCCCTACCAATACGGTTCGGCAGCCGAAAACAAGGGACAAATGACTCGCTATGCCGTCGATGCCCTTTTGGCCGACATTTATCTTTGGAAAGAAGACTACGCTTCTTGTGTTGTTGTTTGCGACGAAATTTTGAACAGCGGACAATTCGCTTTGATTCCGGTGCCCAAAACGGAAGCCGTAACCGACCAGGGCGATACCGTTCTTCATCCTTCGCCGGCCGGTATTTACGATTTGTTCCAAAGTCTTTATATCGACGGCAACAGTGTGGAAAGCATCTTTGAATTGCCTTTTGACCGGGATATTACCAATCCTTTCTACCAACTTCTGGTTTATCAAAATCGCTCACTGATGCCCAATGCTCTGTATATTAATAGCGATATTTTTGTTCCTTCCGCCAAAGGAGATCCCGAATACTTCGATATCAGGGCTTCCATCAATTCCAAAGGGGGTTATGTCTGGAAGATGGCCGGTGTAACTTACGACGGTAACGATGTGTTTACGGTGGAGAATATGACCAATAACCTGATTATTTACCGCCTGGCTCAGGTTTATCTGATGAAAGCAGAGGCCTTGACTCAATTGGCCGGACAAGATCAGGAAAAGCTCGAAGAAGCTTACGGGCTGCTCCGTCAGTTGCGTGAACGTTCTTGTGCGGTCGAAACCACCGAGCTTGAAAGAGATGGTTCGGGCAATATTGATCGTGACCTGCTGGAACTTTTTGTCATGGAAGAGTCTGCCCGTGAATTGATGTTCGAAGGCAAACGCTGGTTTGACGTGCTGAGAAATGCCAAAAGAAACAATTACAGCAAACTGAATTACCTTATGTCTATAGTGCCCAACAGCACCACACCCGACAAGGTGTATAGTCTTCAGGTGAAATACAAAAATTTCAACAGCCATTATTTGCCTCTGCCTCAAGCGGATATTGAGTCAAATCCTTTGTTGGTGCAGAATCCTTTTTACGATACCAAAATAAATAAGCCATAAACATGAGAACAGATCAATTTTTAAATAAAAAGCCGGTATTCAACGGAATTCTGATTGGCCTGGTTGTGATGCTTGCTTTGTTCAGTTCTTGTAAAACCAATCTGGACAAAGGTTTGTATCAGACTACGGCCGAATTGATGATAGATGAATACCTGGAAAGCGAAGAGGAATTGTCGCTGTTTCTGAATATTATAGATATTGCTGATCTCAGGGGAATGGTGCATGCCTACGGCACCTACACCTGTTTTGCTCCGACTAACCGGGCCGTCAGCGAGTATCTGGAAGATAAAAATCTCGATCTGGCCACTCTGAGCCAGGCGGAGGCTGCCTATATGGTAAAATATCATTTCATAAGCGACACTCTTTCGACGGCCGATTTTGTCGAAAGCCGTCTGAGCGCAGCCAATATGAACAATCAGTTCCTGACGACCAAAACAGTGATGGACGAAGAGGGCAATATTCAAATCATTGTCAATCGCAAGGCTAAAATATTGGAAGCCAATATCAGGCTGGGGAACGGCCTGGTGCATGTGGTGGACCACTTTTTGTCGCTGCCGACACAGTCGGTGGAGGAAAGCCTGGAGGCTATGCCCGACTCGGTTTTTTCTACCATGAAATTTTTTGTAAGCAAGTTAAAGACAGACTATAACATCAAAATAGACGATTTCCTGAAAGATACCGCCTACATTACGCTTCTGGTTCAGACCAATGCCGCTTTCGAAAAGGCTGAAATTGCCGATATTGCCGGTTTGCTGGCTCGTCTCAAGGAAAACGACCTGAAATCGGAATTTACCGACCGGCAATTGCTGAGCAACTGGCTGGGTTATCATTGTCTGCCGGGCAGGATTTACATTGCCGACGTATTGTTGTCTACCACGCTGAATACTTCCGTCAAAGGTCAGCCTATTACCATCACCTTAGTCGATGAACACCTCTATTTGAATCGCTTCAAAACGGAAAGAATCGACGAAGACGGTATTTTTATGGACAGACAGGGTGTTTATGTGGATTACAATTGTTCGAACGGAGTGGTGCAAACCATCGATGACATGCTCGAAATTATACAACGGTCGGCCTATCGTGTGTACTGGGATATGGGAGATCAGCCCGAGATAAAGGCACTCAAAGGTTACCGTAAAGCCGGCACCAAAGTGACGTATCTGCCGGGAGAATTGTCTATGATGACCTGGGGCGGAAGCAATAATCCCACGGTCACCTATTCCGCCTGGGGTTTGCCCGACATCAACGGAGCCTACGATCAAAAATCGCAGTATGTGTACAACGATTATCTTACTTTCAGGGTGTGTACCAGGGTGATGCAATGGCTGGAAATCAAGACTCCGGTGCTGGTGGCCGGCAAATATCACGTTTGGGTTTGCTGGAGGCGTATGAATCCCTGTAAGTTCAGAACCACTTTTAAACAGGAGGGCGAAGAAGATCAAGTGTTTCCGGCCGTTGTAGACCTGCAGGATTATATGCCGGTGGAACTGGACGACGACCAGTTGGAGGCCAAAGGCTGGAAGCAATACAACGCTAAATTCAGAATCAGCGTCTTCAATAGTAAAAATGTGGCCACCATAGACGTAAAAACGACCGGATCGCATATTTTGCGTTTTGACGCTTTGGTAGGCTCCAAAGACGTGGGTAACAACTGGGATATGATACAGTTTATTCCGATCAACGACGATCAGGTATGGCCCATGATTGCCATGGACGGTACCCTGGTTGCAAAAGGCACCCCCGATTGTCAGATCTTTCCCGAAGACGGCAGCAATTGTCCGGTCGAAGAGGAAGAAGAGTAGCTAATAATTAATAGAAAAACAATGAAATACCTTTCTGTAAAAAGTTTAGGCCTTATATTGTTGAGCACCGTGCTGCTGGGTTGTGCAGATCAGTGGGCTGAACACATCCGCCCGGTGGATAAAAATCTGGAAACTTCGTTGTTCCAGGCCATAAAGGCTGAACAGGAGCTTAGTCTGTTTCAGGCTTTCCTGCAGGAAACAGGTTACGATGCGGTGTTGGAATCAACGGAAAACTATACGGTTTTTGCACCGCTCAATACAGCCTTATCTGCTTACCAATCGGCTTCGGTGGAAGTAAAGAAGAATTTGGTTAAAAACCATATTGCCGCTTTGAGTTACAACACGGCAGACTTGAATTCTATGGAGTATTTAATGATGCTGAGCGGCAAACGCCTCAGGCTGGACGAACTGTCGCTTAATGCAAAGGAGACCGTATGCAGCAACGGTATTCTCCGCACCAGCAATAGCATCAGCTTGCCCAAGGCCAATCTTTACGAACTGATTTCAGCCTATAAGGACAGTTTGGAGATTGCCCGGGCCATTTTTCTGGCCGGCGATTCCATTATGGATCCCGTCAAGAGCATACAAACCGGAGTAGATCCCCACAGCGGCAGACCTATTTACGATACGGCTTACCTGTATTACAATCCTTACCTGGAAAGTTTATCGATCCATCAAGAGGATTCTTCGTATTGTTTTGTATTGCTCAACAACAACAATTTTGCCGATCTCAAGGCCAAATATGCCAAATACATGCAGCAATGGGACGAAAGCATCAGAGCGGTTAACGACAGTTTGACTGATTTGGTGGTGACACGCGAACTTATCAACGATTTGATTTGCCCCACCGAAGGTTTTGAAGAAAGCGCCCCGACCTATCTGAATACTCAAGGCCTAAGCTTGGATATGAACAAAGCATTGGTTATGGATAGATTGGAAGCTTCCAACGGCCTGTTGTTGATTTGCGACAGTGTCAATATCCGGATGAAGGATAACAAAATCAAAGAACTGTATATCCAGGGCGAAGATTACGTGGAAACTCTTAATCCTGCTTACACTTACGTTCGTTTGCGCGATTACGCCATGGGAGGCAAGGATGTGATGGTCGCAGGCCGCTGGTCCGAAAGTTTTGATTATGTCACTGTGCTCGACGGGGTGGACACCACCTTGTCTAAAACGGTCAACTATTATTATTACAGCGCCACGGCTTCGGGCTCTTATTACGATAAGTCCATCAATTTTTACCTCAAGTACACACCTACGCTCTATTCGACTAAATACCGGCTTTATTGGAAAACTTACGACGATTTTGGACGTCATTTTGCCGGTGATACTCTGGATGTGCTTTTTAATCCCGAAGATCCCAATCAGGCTTGCCCCTCGGTGTACCGGGTTACCCAAAAGCTTTACATTTCGTTGCCGGGCAGGCCGGAATTGAAGCGGAACAACGGTATCATTGAAAACTTGTCGCTTCAGTCGGGGGCCAAGGTAATGGTGGGCATTACCCCCGATACGACCGATGCATCAGGACGTGGTCACACCATAGGCGTAAATGCCGGAGTCGAAACCGAAATGCCTCTGCGTTGGTACAAAGCCGCCGGAGATTACGAAGCGCTGTCCACTCCTCTGGCCGCTGCCAATACCCGCGATTACCTGAATTGCACTTCGATGGGAACAGCCTGTTTCTATGTTACCAATTCTCCCTATACCAGTGCTTCTAATAGCACTTCCAACGGTTTGATCTTTTTGGATTATATCCGTTTGGTACCTGAAATGATCGATGAAAATGATTAGCGAATACTCAAGCTCAAGAACCATGATAAAATGCTTAAAAACCATAGGGATACTCCTGCTGTTGACAGGGATTGCCGTTTTACCGGTCAAGGCTCAGGACGGGCTTGTGACTGTTACCGGTAAGGTGTTGTCTCAAGCCGATCAAAAAGGCTTACCCGGTATCAGCGTAACTGTGCAGAACCTCACCTCTGTTATGACGGCAGACGATGGCGGTTTTAGCCTGAGCCTGCCTTCGGCCGACGCAGAACTTAGTATCTCCGGCCCGGGTTATCAGACTAAGAAAGTAGCGCTGAGGGGCAGAACTCAATTGATAGTGAAATTACATGCGGATAATTTCACCAATTCCGTCTACAAAGAGGTGCTGATGCCCTTGGGGACGGTAAATAACAGCCACCTGAGCGCAGCAGCCGTTTTTTTGGATCAGGACAAAAGCACCGAGGTGGCTATTATGCCCGAACAGCTTTTACAGGCTAAGGTATCGGGTTTAAACGCCATGTTCAGATCGGGTATGGAAGGCTCGGGAGCGAATCTTTTTGTCCGGGGTTTCAATTCCCTGTATGCTTCCAACCAACCTCTGCTCGTTATCGACGGCATGGTGCTCGAAAATGCGCAATTCGGCAACTCCCTTATTGAAGGATATATTTCTACGCCTCTGGGGGCTATTGACGTGCAGGATATCGACCGCATCACTCTGATAAAGGATGCCAGCTCGGTTTACGGAGTGAAGGGGGCCAACGGTGCGCTGTTGATTCAGACCAAACGCACTACCGATTTGGCCACCAAAATCAATCTGATGGCGGTGCAGGGATTGAGTTTACAGCCTTCCAAAATTCCCATGCTGAACGCAAAAGATGCCAGGCATTATCTGATCGATATGTATCAAAGCACCGGCCAATACTCTGCGACAGAGATACAAGCCCTGCCTTTTGTCGATCAGCAAATTCCGGTACAGCAGCCCTGGGGCTATTCGGGCAATGTGGATTATTACAGGTACAACAAAAATACCGATTGGCAAGATGAGATCTTCAGGCCGGCCTATAAACAGCACTATTCGCTCAATGTTTCCGGAGGTGATGAAGTAGCCGTCTATGGTTTGTCTCTGGGCTTTGTGAATAAGGAATCGGTGGTGGAAGGTTCGGATTTCAATCGTTTTAATGCCCGTATCAATACCGGAATTAAGTTCAATCCGGCCATACAGGTTTTTACCAACATGAGCTTTGTGTATGGAATGAAAAACCTTGCCAACGAGGGTAACGCAGGGTATCTGAATCCGATTTATTCGGCACTGGTGAAGGCTCCCTTTACGACAAGTTTTGTGTACGATCAGCACAATCGCCGTTCGCCCAGGCACGAAGAAGTGGATTTCTTCGGCCACGCCAATCCTGCCGTTGTTACAGGCCTTACCGATACCGAAAATTCTTTCTACCGTTTTTTGGGCAACCTCGACCTGAATATTAAGCTGAACGATAAGCTTAAACTGGTCTCCATTTTTGGTATCGATTACAACAAGGAAAGGGAACGTATTTTCTATCCGACGGGCGGCATTCCTTACGAAAGTATACCGCTGGCAGCCGTCAGCAATCAGCAGCAGCATAGGGTGGAACGTTTGTTTAGTATTTTCAGCGATACCCGCTTGCATTACGCACGGAACTTTGGTTACCACCGGCGGCTGGATGTTTCTCTGGGCTTGCGTTATCTGAATTCCCGTGCCGAAGACGATTACGGCAAAGGTTACAACTCTTCGAGCAATTATTTTGTATCCATAGGTTCCGGCTCCAACAGGCTGTACCAGACCGGAGGAGCTATAGGAAACTGGAATTGGCTGGCCCTGTATGGCAACGTCGATTACAACCACAAGAATAGATATTTTGTCAACGCCTTGCTTTCCTACGATGCTTCTTCGCGTTACGGATCGGAAATTGCCGCTTTTCAGGCTTTCCCCTCCCTTGGAGCAGCCTGGTTGATTTCTTCGGAAGAGTTTATGAAGAACAGCCAATGGATAGACATGTTCAAACTTAGAGCCAATTACAGTATGACCGGCAACGATGGAATAGGGAACTATGCCGCTAAGCGCTATTACGTGACTCAAAATTTCCTGGGCAATTACGGTTTGGTAAGGGGGAATCTGGTAAACGAGAAACTCATGCCCGAGAGGAATAATAAGCTGAGTGCCGGCCTGGATCTGGCCCTGCTGAACGAAAGATTGAATATAAGTCTGGATTTGTATCACAGCACTGTCAAAGATATGCTCATACATGCCGAAGCTCCGGCTTATACCGGTTTTCGTTTTTATATAGAGAACGGGGGTGAAATGCGAAATCGTGGTATCGATGCATCGCTAAACGCCCGACTGGTCGAAAGGGGAGCATTTAGCTGGGATCTGGGCCTGGCAGCCTCTCATTACCAAAACGAGATTTTGTCGCTGAGCACCGGTGATTTCAACACCCCTATAGCCGGAGGCCTGGTCAGGACAGAGGTTGGTAAGCCATTGGGTATATTCTACGGTTACAAAACGGAGGGCATTTACCAAACAGCCGCCGAAGCTGCCGAAAACCAACTCTATAAAATGTCGGGGACGGTAAAAGTGCCTTATGCAGCCGGCGATGTGCGCTATGTCAATGTCAATGGTGATGATTTGATCGATCAGAACGACATGCAGCAGATAGGCAATCCCAATCCCGATTTGCACGGCTCTCTCTGGACCGATCTTGCCTGGAAAGGCCTGAGTCTCTCGGCCGTCTTCCGCTATTCTCTCGGTAACGATGTCTATAATTATACCCGCAGAAATCTGGAGTCGATGTCTTCCTTTGCCAATCAGACTCAGGCTGTACTCAACCGCTGGAAATCGGAGGCTCAAACAGCCACTATGCCCAGGGCAGTTTATGGAGATCCCATGGAGAATTCCGCTTTTTCGGATCGTTGGATAGAGGACGGTTCTTACCTGAAGCTCAAAACCCTGAGCCTGGCCTATGCTATTCCTATTCAAAGCGGTGTTCTAAGAGATATCACCGTGTACGGTACCGCCGAAAACCTACTTTGCCTGACAGCTTACAAAGGCTATGATCCCGAAATCATCAGCGCTTCGGCCGAAATGCCGCTTTATTACGGTGTGGATGCTTTTACTATGCCCACCTGCCGAACTTTTTATTTAGGTATTAAAATTGGACTATAAGCATAAGAATTCTACCATTATGAAGACAAACAAGTATATAGCCTTAGTTGTTTTGATAGGCAGCCTGATGTTGTCCTCCTGCGTGCAGACGGACATCGACGATGCGCTGGAATACGACAAGCATTACAAGACAACCGAAGATGCCGATAATGCCATTTTGGGAGTGTATTCGTCTTTTATGCGTATGGCCGATCAGATGTTAATTCTGAACGAACTCCGCGGAGAGCTCACCGATTTGACCGCCTATTCGGGCACGGAATTGCAGGAAATCGATGCCGCCAATCCTTCCGCATCGAATACCCTGGCCGATCCTACTCCCTATTACAATGTGATTTTGAATTGCAACGATGCTCTCGAGAATTTTAAAATAATGCTCCAAAACAACCGGATGACCCAGGAAGAATTTCGTGAGCGTTACGCCGACCTGACGGCGATGCGTTGCTATATGTATTTGCAGTTGGCAGCCCAGTTCGGCCGGGTGTATTATATTACAAAACCCATTGTTAATCTGGCAGATATGCGGGCGTATTCCGATTCGGCTAAAGTCACTATCGATCAACTGCTGCCCCTGTTGATTGCGGATATGGAAAGCCTGGAATTTATGGATCCCTACGTCACTTCGCCTTTGGTGCAATACAATCTGGACGGTTACGACTTGTCGTATTTTTTCATCAACAAAAAGCTCATGTTGGCCGACCTCTATCTTTGGAACGGCGATTATCTTAAAGCCGCCTTTTTATATAAAGAAATAATGGATACCTACAGCGACGGAGAGGCTACGGTAAACTGCTATACCTATAAGCTGGCGGCGGCTACCACCTGGACTACGGCCACGGCTTATTCCACCTGGGCTTATCAGATTTTTTTCCTCAGGTACAAAGAGGACGATATGGAAGCCTACAACAATCAGTGGGTGAATATCTTCTCGGACGATATGACGGGCCGCAGGATTCGTTACGAATGGATTTGGAGCATGAGTTACGATGCGGCTTATGCCCCCTCTTTTCCTCTGATTGACTTGTTTGCCAAAACCGAAGACGGAGGTAGTTATTTGCTTAAGCCTTCGGCTTACGCGATCGAAGATTTGTATGGCAGTCAAAAGATGCAAAACGGCTTTACACTGGACGGACGCGGGCCTGAAGCTTCCTTTTACCAAAGCCCCGACGGGGATTACGTCATCAGTAAATACCTGTATCGCTACGATCCCTCCAAACCTTACGAACGAGCCGGTAGGCTTTATCTCTACCGCGGAGGTTTGCTCCACCTGCGTTACGCGGAAGCCGCCAACCGGGCCGGCTATCCGGATGTGGCTTACGCTATTGTTAATCAAGGTATTGCCGGGACCTATGGGGTTGGCTTGGAGTCGGTGGTAGATTACCCGGAACCCTTTTACTTTGATCCTCGTTATACTACTACGCCTTATTATAGGGGTCCCTGGAGGTATAATTTCGGCATCAGGGGACGCGCCTGGCTGCAATCCAAAGAGGGCTCTGTTTTTGCCGATAAGACGTTGGCCGAATGTGTCAACAAACAAGACTCCATCCGGGTGATGGAAAAAATAATTATGGACGAATGTGCTCTGGAATGTGCCTACGAGGGTCATCGTTTTCCAGACCTTGTACGTGTGGCCCGGCGCATGAACCGCGAAGCTGCGGGTAGTGGTAACAACTATTTGCAGGCTGTATTGCAAGGGAAATACCTAAAATCGGGACGGGCTGTTCCCGATTATTCAAGCGAAGAAAAATGGTTTCTTCCTTAATTAAACAACTAACGAACTAAGTATTAACAATCACACCTAAAACCAATTGACTATGAAAAAAATCTACTACTTAACTTTTGCTTTTCTATTCTGCCTGATTTCGGTCGGAGCTTATTCTCAGGCTTTGATCGAAACAGATTATGTGGTGGAATTTCCTTTTGACGAATCGGATTATGCCGGTGAAACTCAGGTTATTATTTCCGACGCGACTGTAACTTTTACTGCAGACGCTTTTAACACCTGCGGTTTGCCTTTTGGCACCGGTACGCTGATTACTATGGAAGAGGGCGCTGTAATAATTATGTATGATTCTCCCGAAACCTGGTTTCCCGATGCCGATGCCGAAGAAAACGCGGATTACATCGATTATTTAACCGATTCGGAGGGACAAAAAGTGACATCCGTACCCTTTAATTTCCTGATTAACGGAAACAGCCGCATTGTGCTCGACAGTAAATGCCGCTTTGGAGGCACTATTACAGGCAGCGGTAATCTGACACTGGTGGTCGGCGACTCTACCATCCTGGATTCCGACTTGGGCATTTCAAGTTTGGGTGAATTTACCGGTACACTCACCATCGAAGTCAAAGAGGGCAATAATCAGCTTTTGATCGGCTCAACTTATCCGGGTACTTGCCCTATAGACAATGTTACGTACAATAATGCATCTGCCAGGTGTTACCATTCCATCCCCTGGACTTTGGTGTTGCCCGATGGTATCCACGTTTATACGCACGATAAAACGCATACTTGCTTCCCGAGAACCATAGGGCATGCTTATGTGCATTGCAGTTCAACCTGTACTTTCCGTTCCAATCAACTTCATCTCTACGATTTGGAGATTGACGGAGGAGCCGATAACCGCAACTTTGAAATGTATTCCGTGGGACAGGGATTTAATTACCCGGTGAATTACCTGGGCGCTTATGCTTACGTGCGTACCGGAGCTTTGTACGTGAACGGAGACAAGGCCTCTTTTTCGAACATTATCAATCGCATTTCCATTCGTGGTCGTGAAATGTTTGTGGGAGGAGTCGGTTTCATTGATTGTACCGTCGAAGGCAAAGCCGGTACGACAGCACATATTAAGCCG
>Ga0255347_1001285_pt1 | contig 41727 bp, 34 predicted proteins | sample wastewater_treat_2_FD_192479 | JGI IMG/M metagenome (GOLD analysis project Ga0255347, IMG submission 192479) | Wastewater microbial communities from Lulu Island WWTP, Vancouver, Canada - plant24 | ecosystem: Engineered > WWTP > Wastewater > Unclassified | place: Canada: Vancouver, British... | reverse complement strand
CTTGATATCAGGGCTTTTGGGAAGGGATTTGATCAATACTATGAGCGTGCAGTGTCTGAATACGGCGTGCGATACGTCAAGAGCTTTGTATCACGAATCCTGGAAGACCCGGTAACCAAGGATGTTAAGATAGTTTACGTTGACGAGAGCGGGAATCTCAGGTCCGAGCAATTTGACCTGATTGTTTTATCGGTGGGTACCAGACCTTCAGAGCATCTTCCCACACTTGCAAATGTCCTGGGTATTCAACTCAACGAGTATGGATTTGTCAAAACGAGCCAAAAGAATCCCCTTATTACCTCCAGGGAAGGGATCTATGTAAGTGGCGCGTGTGAGGCTCCGAAGGATATCCCTGAAACAGTAATTCAAGCAAGCGGTGCTGCCTGCGAGGCTGGGTCCGTTATCTCTGAGGTAAGAGGGAAAGAACTTGTCATAAAGGAACTGCCCCCGGAAAAAGATGTGGATGCTGAGGATCCCCGGATAGGTGTGTTTGTCTGCAACTGTGGGATCAACATCGGTGGTGTTGTGAACGTTCCTGAAGTACAATCCTATGCGAAAGGTTTGCCCAATGTGGTCTTTTCTGAGGAGAACCTGTTCACGTGTTCTCAGGACACCCAGGATAAAATGAAGCAGCTTATCGAGGATTATAAATTAAACAGGGTAGTAGTTGCGTCCTGCTCTCCCCGCACTCACGAGCCGCTTTTCAGGGCTACGATCCGAGACGCTGGTTTGAATAAGTATCTTTTTGAGATGGCAAATATCAGAGACCAATGTTCGTGGGTCCACATGCACGAGAAGGCCGGTGCAACGGAGAAGGCAAAGGCCCTTGTCAGGATGGCTGTCATGAACGCCAACAACATCAAGCCTCTTAAGGACATCATGCTCGATGTAAATAAAAAAGCCCTTGTTGTGGGCGGAGGCATGGCCGGTATGACAGCAGCCCTGAAATTGGCAAATCAGAACTTTGAGGTCTTTCTCATAGAACAGGAAGATTCTCTCGGTGGCAACCTGAAACATATCTTTTCTACCATCGACGGTCTGGATGTCAGATCATTCATGAAGGAGACAATTGAAAGGGTTGACAGCCATCCATTGATACATGTGGAAACAGAGGCTCAGATAATCGATCACACAGGTTTCCGGGGAAATTTTGAGACAGGGATAGAGGCGGGCCCCCTCAAGAAATACAAAAAGATCAACCACGGTATCATCGTTTTGGCCACAGGTGGAGAAGAATACAAGCCAAACGGCATGTTTCTCTACGGAGAGAACGAGAAAGTACTGACCCAGACGGAGCTGGAGAGCCAGATCATATCAGGCCGGCTTCCACGCTACGAAAGGGTAACTATGATCCAGTGTGTGGGATCAAGAAGCGAAGCACGTCCGTATTGCAGCAGAATCTGTTGCTCGACGGCCATTAAGAATGCCATCACCCTCAAAGAACAAAAACCTGAAGCAGATATGGTTATCCTTTTCAGGGATATTATGACCTATGGTTTTCTGGAGAAATACTATTTAAAGGCGCGGAGGCTTGGCATCCGATTTGTGCGGTTTGAGAAGGCGAATCCTCCCATCGTTAACAATGGTAACGGTGTGCTTGCTATCACATGTTTTGACCCTTTTGTCACGGAAGAGGTCAGCTTTACAACAGATCTTCTTGTCCTCAGTTGTGCCATTGTGCCGAGAGACAACGAAGCCATTGCAACCCTCTTCAAGGTTCCGAGAACAATAGACGGCTTTTTTCTTGAGGCACATATGAAACTCAGGCCTGTTGATTTTCCCTCAGACGGCATGTTCCTGGCTGGACTATGCCACTCGCCGAAGAATATTCGTGAAAGTATTGCCCAGGCAGAGGCGGCCGTTGCAAGAGGAATAACGATCCTGTCAAAAGATCAAATCGCAGCCGGCGGAGTAGTCGCAAGGGTTGAGCCAGAAAAGTGTGCTGCCTGCCTGACATGTGTGAGGGTATGTCCATACTCTGTCCCGGTGATCAATGAAAAAGGTGATGCAGAGATCGATATCAGTAAGTGTAAGGGATGTGGCATATGTGTTGCTGAATGCCCTGCCGGGGCCATTGACCTGATGCATTACAGAGATGCTCAGATTATAGGCAAAGCTAAATCCCTTTTTTCTGAAGTAACAGGCGACATGGTAGCAGAATGTGAATCGTGAAAATGAAGATTGCAGATTTAAAAGAACAGGATGAAGAAAAGGTTGACGGTGAGACCGAGGACATTTGCTTTCGAAACATGAACTGTAGTTGAGGAATTCTAATGGGGAAATTTGAACCGCAAATTATTGCCTATTGTTGCGAATATTGAGGGTATACTGCGGCGGACCTGGCAGGTTCGATGCGTCTTTCTTATCCTACAAATGTGAAAATCATTAAAGTCCCCTGTACAGGTAGGGTAGATATCACTCATGTTCTTAAAGCCTTTGAGGACGGTGCAGACGGTGTTTATCTTGTGGGGTGCCTTGAAGGTGACTGTCACTACCTTGTGGGAAATATTAGGGCAAAAAAACGGGTAGAGTATTTGAAACATATCCTTGATGAATGCGGGGTGGGGGGTGAGCGCGTGGCAATGTATAACATGTCTTCAGCTGAGGGGCAACGTTTTGCCGAAGTGGCAAGAGAGATGACAGAGAAAATCCGAACACTAGGGCCAAATCCTGCAAAAAAGGAAAAGTAAACGTTTGGCAGTTAGCAGTCAAAAATGAGCAAAAGGCTAATAATATGTATTTGACAATAACTGAGAGCTGAGATAACAAGGAGCCAAAAATGATAGTAGCAAACAGAAAACCCTTTGAAGAGATTATCGAGATGCTCAAGCCCTATTCGAAGATACTCCTCCTTGGCTGTAACGAATGTGTAACTGTCTGTGCCACGGGCGGTTCAAAAGAGGTTGCGGTTCTGGCATCTGAGATTCGCCTTTACAGGCAGAAGGAAGGAAAACCTGTTGAGATAGGGGAGGTAACGCTTGAGCGCAACTGCGATCCCGAGTATGTTGAGAGTCTGAAACCTTTCATTCATGATTACGAGGTGGTCCTATCTATGGCGTGTGGCTGTGGGATTCAATTTGTAGGAGAGCATTACAGAGATAGGCTGGTTTTGCCGGCAGTCAACACGACCTTTTATGGTGTCACTGAAGAGCATGGTGTATGGACTGAGAGGTGTCAGGGCTGTGGTAACTGCATTCTCCACAAAACCCTTGGAATCTGCCCTGTCACTCGATGCGCAAAGAGTATATTTAACGGTCCATGTGGAGGCTCCCAGGGCGGCAAGTGTGAGGTGGACAGGGATATTCCGTGTGCCTGGCACCTTATCGTGGACCGTTACAGAGAGTTGAATATGATGGATAAATACCTTGAAATCCAGCCCATGAAAGATTGGTCAACGAGCAGGGACGGTGGTCCAAGGAAAAGGGTGAGGGAGGACTTGAAAATATGAGCACGCAGAGCAACCTCGAACGGGTCCTGAAAAGCGGGACCTTTGCTGTTACATCGGAGTGCGGCCCTCCACGGGGGGCTGATCCTGAGGTTGTGAAGAAAAAGGGCAGTTATCTGCTCGGATATGTAGACTGCGTTAACGTTACGGACAACCAGACAAGCGTAGTTCGCATGAGTAGCTTTTCTGCGTGCCTGGTGCTCAAAGGGGTGGGTCTTGACCCGATAATGCAAATGGTATGCAGAGACCGCAACAGGATTGCAATGCAGAGCGATATCCTCGGAGCTGCTGCGTTGGGCATCAACAACCTTCTCTGTCTTTCAGGGGATCACCAGAAATTTGGAGATCACCCCACGGCAAAAAATGTATTTGACATAGACTCTATTCAGCTCATCCAGACTGTCAAAGGGATGCGGGATGAGGGCAGGTTTATCAGCGGCCAAGAAGTTAAAGGCAAACCAAATATTTTCATAGGTTGTGTGGAAAACCCCTTTGCTGATCCCTTTGAGATTCGGGCTTTAAGGCTTGCAAAAAAGGCTGCTGCTGGTGCCCAGTTCGTCCAGACCCAGTGCGTCTTCAATGTGGAAAAATTCGAGAAATGGATGGAAATGGTACGTGATCTTGGTATTCACGAGAAGATTCATATCCTTGCAGGCATTACACCCATGAAATCCATCGGAATGGCTCAATATATGAAAAACTCTGTTCCTGGTATGGACGTTCCTGAGGAGCAAATCGAGCGCCTTAAAGGTGTTCCCAAGGAAAAGGTTACTGAAGAGGGTATCAAAATAGCCGTTGAGACAATCGAACGTGTGCGGGCAATTAAGGGCGTCGCAGGTGTCCACATTATGGCTATTGAATGGGAAGAGAAGGTGCAGGAGATCGTAAAGGCTGCTGGTCTCCATCCACGACCCTGATGCCATATCTTTTTAATCCATAATTCAATATGGCACTGGTGTCTTATTCTGTTTGAGTTCTGTTCCTCATCTCACTTCCCCTTCGGCATTACAAGAAAAACGTCCCATAGCACCTTGACACAAGCCCTTCTAATCCGCCACCTTCAACGCACTGAAGTTTGGATTTCTTAAAGGAAGGTGTTTCATCTGCAAATAGTCAATGTAGCAGCTTTCAATCTTTTCTATCTCCTGATCATCCATCATTCTTTTGACAATCTTTGCAAACTCAACAGATGTAGGCCTATAATTATTTTTCTACTATATGTTATGCGACTTGAAACATACCTCATAAACCATTCTTTCCATTTTCCCGGAAACCAGGCGATCAATCGACCATGTCGACGTCAAGTTAGTTCAAAAGAGCTCCTAAACAAAAATAGAGGCTATTTGCAATAATTAACAACGATGATGTATAGAAAAAAAGTTTCGTTGGTAAGCAGTAATGCAAAACAGAGACATTTACCATGTTGCACGCCTATAAATACTTGATTTCTGAAATCTACTGGTATACAGTATCCTAAATTATGATGACTCTTGATTTTACGAATGATACTGCAATATGGGTTAAGGTTTACGAATATGTCAAAGAAAAGATAATATCCGGTGAAATACACCCAAATCAGCGCCTTGTGGAAGCTAAAGTAGCCAAAGAAATCGGGACCTCGCGGACTCCGGTGAGGGAAGCATTCCATAATCTTCAGAAAGATGGGTTCGTTGAGGCAATACCTCGGGTTGGTTACAAAGTGAAATCGATCAGCAAAGAAGAAGTAATTCAAGTATGCAAAATCAGGGAAGCCCTGGAGACGCTTGCTGCTGAGTGGGCTATGGAAAAGGCCTATCCGGTTCTAATACAGGAATTAGGAAAAATCATTTCAGAATCTGATGATAAGATATCCAAACAGGATGTTCATTCCTATCCGGACCTGGATGCTCGATTCCATGAAACAATAGCGCGCCTCAGTGGCAGCACCTACATTATGGAAATAACACAGTTGATGAGACGCCACATGGTTCGGCACAGGATTGCAAGTTTCTATCACTCAGGCGTTTTTCTGAGAGCTCTGGATGGACACAAGCTCATATATAAGGCCATAGAAAGGCGTGATTGTGATGAGGTAGCACGTGCAATCCATTACCACCTTGAACTTTCTTTGAGAGACATTTTAATGGCTGCTCCCAAAGAAGAACTGTCAGAAACGGACCGTATCTGACATAATCCCTGCCCAATGGTATACTATTTTCCAAATAAAGCACTGTATCGTAAAAAAGCTGCCAATCAAAATATCGTAACTATCTGTAATTATAAGCTTAACATCACACAATAAGAAAATCATTGCAAGCCTATAAAAAACTTGACATTATTTTTAAAATTGGTATACCGTATACCAATAATTCATTGTTATTTTTAAGTTCTGTTTAGTGTTGCAAGGATATTTAATGAAATGAAAAGATATTGATATCAAAATTATTAGGTGCCATTTAACAATCTGAAAATATGATGCATTCTACCCAGGTTTGTAATTACTGGTGAGATTAAATTTTTTGGCCCGGAGGCATGGGGTGCCTATTACTGTTCGGATACTGGTAAAAGCATATTTATGATGGGAAGATACCCAAAACTACATCCTTATGGTCTGTTCTTATACTTGAAAATGCTATCCGGACTTCTGTTCCTGCAAAGATTGAAAAGAATGGGAAGGCAGCATTACACTCGTATGAGATGACGTCAGTTATGGTGGAGGGTAATAATTAATGATCAGAAAAGAAAATATTAAGTTGGTTGACCATGAAACCATTATCCCATTGTCGAGGCTCAGTACCGAGATTTTCAAAACAGGTCAGTGGAGTCCGCGAAAACCGTTGTACAGAGAAAAGCTTTCTCCATGCCGCGAAGCCTGCCCTGTGGGCAATGATATCCCGGGAATTCTTTCCTGTGTGGCAAAGGGTGACTTCGACGGAGCCCTTGCCCTGATCCTTCACGAGAACCCTCTCCCCGGTATATGTGGCCGCGTATGCTATCATCCCTGCCAGGTCAACTGCAACAGGATTCAATTTGATAAGGCGGTTGAGATTAGAAGTCTGGAACGCTTCATTGCGGACTACGGGCAAGCAACTCCTCAAGTGTGGACCAACCAAAAGGGGAACCAGGTTAAGGTGGCAGTAATAGGGTCAGGGCCCGCAGGGCTGTCAGCCGCGTATTTTCTTGCACTGTTTGGACACAAAGTTGCCATCTTTGAGGCAAGGCCTGAACCAGGGGGCGTCCTCAGATATGGTATCCCTGAGTATCGGCTCCCCAGGGAAATCGTAAAAAGAGAAATTGACCGGATTCTTGGGTTGGGTATAGATCTGGTTGCGGGGGAGCGCGTGGACACCAAAAAACTGACCGATATAAAGAGGAAATATGACTATGTCTTTCTCGGAACAGGGGCATGGGTGCCACAAAGAATTGAGGCGAGCTTCGAACACCGGGATACCATAATATACGGCCTTGATTTTCTTTCACATGGAGACAAAACAGGGATGTGTGAAGGAAAGAAGAATGTTGTTGTTGTCGGAGGGGGAGATGTGGCTGTTGACGTGGCCAGAACGGCACGCCGCCTCTGTGACCCCGATGCCGGAATCACGATGGTCGCTCCTGAGAAGGAAGGCGAATTCCCTGCTATTCAGGAAGGGCTTGTGGAAGCAGAGCAAGAAGGAATCCATATGATAGGAGAATACCAGCCGATAGAGTTTATAGGCAAAGAGCACCTAAAACAGATTAAGTTCATCAAAACAAAAGTAGAAAAAGACCAGGCAACAAGGAGATACAGACTGTCACCGGTTAAGGGAAAAGATCGATTCCTTGATGCTGACCTTGCGATCATTGCAATCGGCCAAATCCCTGATACAAGCGTGTTTTTTGAATCTATAGTGGATAAGGACTCTTCCAGAGTCTTTGTCGATGAATTGGGTAGCACTCCGCTGTTCGGTTTTTACGCCGGCGGTGACGTGATCCGGCAGCGACCTGCAGTGGCATATGCCATTCTTTCGGGAAAGCGGGCTGCCCTTTCCATTCATCTCGAGGTAAACGGATATGAGCCGAACAGGGTAATGACATCCCTCAAACTCGGAAAAGGCCCCTCCCTTTCAATCAGTGCATTTGTAGATAACAGAGGGGTAGATTTTGGTAAGGTTGTTGGGTTTTCCGAACTCAACACATTGCCGTATAGAAAAGTCGAGCAGCACCATGGAATAACATTGCCTCCAGAAGCCAGAAAAACAAATTTCAGGGAGGTAAACAGGGGACTAGAAAAAGATGCAGCCATTGACGAGGCAGGCAGGTGTTTTTACTGCGGTACGTGCATCGAATGTGATCTCTGTTTTCTCCTGTGCCCGGACATATCCATTATCAAGGAAGGACAGCGGTTATACAGCGTAAATAAAGACTATTGCAAGGGATGCAGTATCTGTGCAATAACATGCCCCCGCCACGTGATAGAAATGGAGGACGGCCAATGAGGGAACTCTTAACAGGAAACTATGCAATTGCGGAAGCGGTGAGGTTGGCCAAGGCCCAGCTTATCCCAGCATATCCTATAACACCTCAAACCCCAATTTATGAAAAACTCTCGGAAATGGAGGCTCAGGGGACACTGCCCGGAATCATGGTACGGGTAGAGTCTGAGCACTCGGCAATGGCCATGTGCATATCTGCGTCTCTCACCGGCGCGCGGGTTTTTACAGCCACCTCCTCACAGGGATTGGCGCTCATGCACGAAATGCTCCATTATGCGTCAGGCAACAGGGTGCCCGTTGTCATGGGGTGTGTGAACAGAGTCCTTGCCGTACCATGGTCTTTTGGGAGTGATCAGACCGATACACTTGCCCAGAGGGACACAGGATGGATGCAATTCTATTGTGAGGATAACCAGGAGGCATTTGACACAGTTATCCAGGCCTACAAAATTTCCGAAATAGTCATGCTTCCCTCCATGGTTATAATTGATGCCTTTTTCAGTTCCCATTTCATCGAGCCCATGGAAGTACCGGATCAGGTCGCGGTTGACCGGTTCCTGCCTAAGGCTGCCCTTCCTGAACGATTCGATATAGAGAACCCTACTTTTGTCTCGAATGTGGTGACTACTGGTTCCCAGTTTATGCCCTTTCGGAAAAGGGGCTTTGACGACATGGAGAATGCAAAAACTGTAATCAAAAAAGTGGACAAAGAGTTCGAGGAGCATTTTGGCAGGAGATACGGAATGGTAGAGGCGGTCCAAACAGAGGACGCACAACTGGTTCTTGTAACAAGCGGATCAATGACAAGTACCGCCCGTGTGGCAGTTGATTCTTTAAGGAACAAAGGATTAAAGATTGGGCTTCTAAAGATAAAGACCTTCAGGCCATTTCCTTCAGGGGAGATTAAAAGCGCCTTGCAAGGTGTTGCAAAAGTGGCGGTGGTGGATCGTAACATCTCCCTCGGAAATGAAGGTATTTTTTGCCAGGAATTGAAGTCTTCCCTCTACAATTCAGATATCCGACCTCCTGTATACGGTTTCATAGCCGGACTCGATGGCCTCGATGTTTCTCCGGATACTCTTGAGGGTATTGCCATGGAAGTCATGGGCAAAGATGAACCGAATGATCTTCCTGTATGGATTGGAGGCAGCTAAGATGGAAAATGAAAAGGTCATAGTAGATATGATGAGATCAGGGCATATGGCCTGTCCTGGATGTGGGGTTGTTATTGCCATGAGGCTTGTGCTTCGCGCCCTCGGAAAAAAAACGGTAGCAGTCATCATTCCGTCGTGTTCTTCTATCATCGCCTCCACCTATCCGAATACCTCCCTCAAGGTCCCTGCGTTCCACGGCACCTTTGAATCAGCAGCACCAACAGCGGCTGGAATATCATATGTGCTCAAGCTGCAGGGGAAAGATGACATATCAGTGGTTGCTTTTGCCGGAGATGGTGGCACCTTTGACATAGGGCTTCAGGCACTCTCAGGCACTGTGGACCGGAATGAACATTATATCTACGTGTGTCTCGACAATGAGGCATACATGAATACCGGCATTCAGGCGAGTTCTGCAACCCCTGAATGTGCTTGGACTATTACCACACCATCAGGGAGACCTTTCAGAAAGAAGAATATCATGGAGATCATGGCTGCGCACCGGATACCCTATGCTGCAACAGCCTCGATAGGGTATCCTCAAGATCTTATGGATAAGGTAAAAAAAGCAAGAAACATACAAGGGACCAAATTCCTCCATATTCTTACTCCCTGCGCCACCGGCTGGAGGATGGCTGAGGGTCTCACGGTAAAGGCTGCCATGTTATCAGTAGAGACACGACTTTTCCCTCTGTATGAAGTGTTTGACGGCAGAAGGTATGCAATAACATATGAACCTCAGGGCTTCCCCATTGATGAGTATCTCCAGATGCAGGGTAGATATGGCCACCTGACCCAGGACCAGATAGCAAACATGCAGACACAAATTGAAGTGGAGTGGGAGAATCTCAGAAATAAGGTTAAAGATTGTCAATGTTGATCTGACAATCAGGGAATCGTGACCGAATAGGAGGAAATTATATGGACTACTATTTGAATTACGAAGGCGGTAGAATAAACTTTTCCCTGCCATCAGGCTGGAATGTACTTACCTGTCAGGATTGTTCGGCAGTATCCGAAGTACAGGATGTTGAAAGAGAGATTGAGCGTGTACTTGATAGTCCGATCGGGTCTTTGCGCCTTGAAGAGCTTGGTAAGCCAGGGATGGACGTAGTGGTGCTTTTCGACGACATTCAGAGACCGACACCGTCCCATCTCGCCTTCCCGCACATATTGAACAGGCTCAACAGGGCAGGAGTCCCCGATGAACGAATAAGTGCCGTTTGCGCATTAGGGACACACCCATTGCATACCAGGGAACAACTTGAAAAAAAGGCTGGCAAGGAAACATTTCGCCGTCTTGAGGGTAGAGTCTACAACCATGACCCCCGTTCAAATGAGAATATTCTGATTGGTCGAACCAGTAAAGGTACGCTGGTTGAGGTAAACAAGCTTGTTGCCCAAAGTGATTTGATTATTGGCATAGGGGAGTGCATGCCTCACCCATATGCAGGATTTGGAGGTGGATGCAAGATTGTCATGCCAGGAGTAGCTTCTTATCGGGCGGTGGCAGACCATCATTACACGTGGATGCGACACCGTAACTGCAAGCTTAATTTACTGGAGGGGAATCCCTTTTACGAGGACATTGTAGATGCAGGACGTTTAAGCAGACTGAGTTTTAAGCTTGATTTCGTTATGAACGAAAGACATGGTGTAATCAAGGCATTTGCGGGTGACCCGGTTGAAGCACACAAGAAGGCATCAGAATTTGCCTCATCTCTCTATTTTATTCCGTTGGCCAAACGACCTGATGTGGTGATAACATCCGCAGCTCCGCTTGAAATAGGCGTTAATGCCATGAAATCACTGTTGAATGCCAGTTTTGCCGTCAGGACAGGAGGCACCATCATTTGGGTCGCATCGCAAAAAAATTCAGGTCCGATCATGCCACTTGTAGAGCAAATGGCTACCAAAGAAACGGCAAATGAATATCACCATCGATTGATACGAGGAGATATTCCTGACCATCTCAAAAATTTCGGTATTTCATTTATCATGATGGTTGTTATTTTTAAGGAATTATCAGAGAAACTCAGTGTTGTCCATGTGACGGAGGCATTGACAAAGGAGCAGGTAGACATGATGAATTTCATCTACGCTTCAAATCTTGATGATGCGGTTTCTGCTACGTTCAAGAGTATGCCCAAGGCTGATGTGGCAATTTTTCCATCAGGAGGCAGCGTCATTCCGGGAATAGCATGATTCAGTAAAAGAAGTAGCACGATGATGATAGGGTATTGTTTATGATAAAAGAGTCGATAATAGTAGACCTTCAAAGAATAGTGGGAAAAGAAAATGTTTTTACATCACCAGAATGTTTGAAAACATATTCTTACGATGGAACAACGACGTGGACACACAAACCTGATGTAGTCATATTTCCTTTGAATACAAAAGCCCTCTCACAGGTCATGAAATTATCGAACAGAGAAAAGATAGCTGTAACACCGAGAGGTGGTGGCACAAATGTAAGTGGTGGTTCGATACCCATTTCGGGTGGCATAGTCCTCTGTCTCTCCAAGATGGACAGGATAACAAAAATTGACAAAGAGAACATGATGGCGACGGTGGAAGCGGGCGTTGTGCTTCAGGATTTAGTTCTGGAGTTAGCCAAAGAAGGGCTTTTTTTCCCGCCTGATCCTCAGAGTTACTATGGTGCTACGATAGGCGGTATTATTGCTGAGAACGCTGGTGGCCCCTCTTGCCTGAAATATGGAGTGACAAAACAATACGTTTTGGGAATGGAAGTGATTCTTCCTACTGGTGAAATAATAAATCTTGGTGGGAGGACTTTGAACAACGTCATTGGTTACGATCTTCTCCACATTATCATTAGTTCTGAGGGAACACTCGGAGTGGTAACGAGAGCAGATTTAAGACTGATGCTGTTGCCACCTGCAAGAAAGACAGTCATGGCCGTGTATGGTGATGCAGTCATTGCGGGCGAGAATGTTTCCAGGGTACTGGAAGCAGGTGTAATTCCAACAAAGATAGAATACATTGACAACTGGGTAATTAACAAAATAGAGGAAACGATGCCGTTCGGGCTCCCGAGAGATGCCGATGCAGTGCTACTTTTTGAGGCCGATGGTGCAAGCGAGGCTGTGGAAAGGGAGACCGAGATTATTGTGGAGGTAGCACGAAAACATGGTGCAAAAGAAGTGAGGATAGCCGAGAGTATCAATGAAGCCAATCAATTCTGGATGGCGAGGCGTGTTGGTGCTTCGGCTATTTACAGAGATACAAAGACTGTCCTCGTGGAGGATGTCACAGTTCCCAGAGGTAATCTGCCGGTACTGATAAAAAGGTGTAAGGAGCTGGCCAAGAAGTACAATCTTGAAATAGTCGCACTCGGTCATGCAGGCGACGGGAACCTTCACCCGGCAATCCTGACTGATATCACCGATGTGAACCACTACCAGAAGGCTACAGAAGCCATGGATGAAATTTTTCAAGCAGCCGTCGAATTTGGAGGAGTTATATCGGGTGAACACGGTATAGGGCTTGAAAAACAAAAGTTTTTAATGAAAACTATAGATCCAACTGTACTCACAATAATGAAAAAAATTAAAACTCTCCTGGACCCCAACAATATCATGAACCCTGAGAAAATTTGGAGTGAGAGCGACAAACCACCTCTTAATTTGAGATTTGATTAAAGCGAATGCACGTTACACAGCCTGCAAACAGGTAAGAAACGCCTCTTAAGAGTGGTGAAATGAACCTAAGAAAGATTAAACTCAAATCACACATTAAAACATCTGTAAGGTGGTCTCGCTGACCGTGTAATATCGGATAACCCATCCAACCAGGCACGTTTTTCTCTCGCAAGGGCGATCTTTAGGATGTTCTGGCGGGAATATTTTTTCATTCGTACTCCTGATGCAAAGCATCTGAACCGGGGTGTTTTCAAAGTGGATTGTTTTTCTTCGTGGAGCACCATCTGAGCCGGCAGATCAAGATTGGTGACGAATACGCTAAAGCGGTATTGTTCATCTATTCCATCCCAGAGCAAAAGCTTCTCAACGGACCTGGGGCGTTTTTACAGGTTTTTCCCACAGCAATCATACGCCTTTGTAGAACGTAACCGCATGAATGTAGTTGAGATTCCGTTCTTCACAGTACACCATGAAACCATTGGCGAAGAAGCCGCTGTCAGCCCGGACGAGCCCCACCTTCTTATTCGACAAAATAGAAAATGTCTCATCAAGAAACGATCAGTAGTTGCTCAAATCTGCTGTATTGCCAGGACGCAGCCAGGCGTTCACTACCATTCTCATCTCGGGTGTAAAGGCGACAAGGGGTGATGGGAAGGTTGCCCCGGTTTGGGGGGATTATACTCCCTCCTGTTCTTTCCGTATCTCGTGACAACGAGATCAAGGGTCATGTTAGCGGGGTCAAGCTATTCGAAGAACCACCATTGCAGGGAAGGGAATAGGTGAACTTATGGAAGAATCTGTACGCTGACCCAAAAGCTCTCAATGATATCGATCGGATCATATCCCCGGTTAGACCCCGGTTCAGGAAGATCGAGTGTGTTCATATATGCTTTGATTGCTGTTTGATCCACAAGATTCTTCATCAACTTCATCCCACCCCAAGGAGTGATGTTCCTGCCGCTGTATTCTATCTGGAGGTCTTCCATCTGTCCTTTTGTCCTCACCCGTTTGATGTAATGGCCATTGGTTAAAATATGGCGAAATGTTATCGGGTTATGTCACATAAAGCAAGTGGTATTGCGTGATTTGGGATAATCCTGATCCATTTTGAAGTTCAGATGCGTGCCTGGCATCTCTTTAGAAGCTTTTGGAGGTGTGGCAGGGATGGTATGTGGGATACTGCATGCTGAAGATTGGCCAGGCCGGCAGGAATATAATCGAGAAAGGCTGCAAGCCCTTTTTTGTGTCCCAGAAAACCGAAAGCACCGAGGGCCTGGATAAGTCGCTGCGTTGAAGCTTCCCAGAATGCCTTCTGAAATTCAGACCAAATCAGATCTTTTTCTGATAACTTGAAGTAAAACATTAATAGCTCGTCAATCTCTTCTTCTGAAAACTGCACATAGGGATCACAAAGAAGGGATCCCAAATCGTAAAAAGGACTCCCTATACGCATCCCCTGGAAATCGATAAGATAGGGCTCTCCGTATCTTATCATGACATTCTGGGACTGAAAATCACGGTGAACTAGGGATTGACTCGATGTATGAATGCGATCAGCGAGGGACTGAAGCTCTTTATCGAGCTGTTGTGAAAAGGCTGGTTGAAGCTTTATTTTGCAGACTTCAATCACAAAGTTGTCCCTGAAATAATCGTGTTCCCACTTATAGAGCTCGGGTCCAAAAGGCTCCATGAGTTTCACCTGTGCCACGGGGAAATTTTCTATTGGAAAGGTGTGAAGCACATGAATGACGTTCAAAGTCTTCTTATAAAATTCTTGACGAATGTCCCATGGCTCGTTTCTTAGCGACCAGAGATCAGTGTTTCCGAGATCTTCCATGACCATGATACATTGGTTAGAATCCTGACAGATCAGTGCAGGAACAGGGACGTTAATAGCTCTGAGGAAAGTAGCGATATCTCCATAGTAAGTGTTCTCAATGCGTATTGAATTGTAATGAATAAGGATTGCAGATCCTGTAGAATCCCAGGTGAGTCTGTAGAATATCCGGTCTGATCCACGACCGCCGAGAGGAGTAAGCTTCATTTCGACATCATGTGCAAGCCCCAGAGCTTCCTTTGCAAACTTGATCAATGTTCTGCTGGTAGTCATCGGGACTCCATATGTGCCTTTAGACCCTCATAGGCTTCGATGGATCCGATATCGTGCCAGTCACCTTCGTCCATGACGATACCCATTACTGATCCAGGCTTAGCAACCAGACGTCTCAGAAAAACTGGAATGATAGATTCTATTTTTCCTGCCTCGATAAAATAGAGAAGGGACGTTTCAACGGTATAGATGCCAGTGAAAAGGTAACTCCCCATCCCTTTAATGCCGAGGGTATGGCGCAAATCGACTATCTCACCATGGTTGTTGATATTCACATTGAGAAGGCCACCGCTGCTTCTGAGGCCAATAGCTGCTTCAGGCCTGTTCTTCTCATGAAACTTGATAAGCCTTTGCAGGGGAATGCTGCTCATGACATCACCGTTATAACAGATGATCGCTTCATCATCAGTCAGGAGATCTTCTATGTTTTTTAACCCACCGGCAGTTTCGAGAAGGACCGGCTCATGACGGAAGAAAATGGGAACACCATGCCATTGTCTCTCTGCGAACACCTTACTATATACCTCTGGACAATGGTGGGTATTGACGATGAAACGATCCACCCCAATTCCGATGAGATGGTCCATGGCATACGTTATTATGGGGCGACCATTCATGTTGAGAAGAGGCTTGGGGCAATGTTCAGTCAAAGGATGGAGCCGTGTTCCCAATCCTGCTCCTAAAATAAATGCAGTTTTAAATCTTCGTTTTTTCAATTAAACCCAACCCACCGTATACCTGCGAAAAGTAAACCCATTGTCACTCGCCCGTCCTGCAAGTGCACGCAGAAGGTACGGAGTTTTTTGTCCAAAGTTTACCATGAATTCGAGACTGTGGAATTCATGGTGATTCTCAGGTTCGATTTCTCTTAAAATCAGGTCGAAGATAAAAGGACTTCTCAGCGTGTTCTGTGGGCTCGAACGTGACCAGAAGAAGTCAGGACGAGTGGGCACGAGGTGATAATGAGATTCAGGTAAATTCATCAATATAATCTCTGTATCTCCGTGCCGGGAAAGTAGTGATTGAGAATCTCCCCGGCTGTAAATCCTTTGCTTGCCATGACAGCCGCACCGATCTGACAGAGGCCCACGCCATGTCCCCATCCGGATCCATAAAGAACAAATCGATCAATCTCTCCAAGTTTGTCACGATGTACTTTCACAACAAACGCACTGCTATAGAGATGACTTCTTGAGAGCCATCGCCGAATCTCAAGCTCTTTTCCAACGATAATACTTTTCTTTGAACCCACTATTTTTAACCTTGAGATTCGCCCTGACGGCCCACGGTGAAGCGGCACGATATTCTGAAGTGTCCCGAAATCAAAACCGGATTTTTCCTGAAGAATCATCTCAAGCTCTTCCCGTGCATATTCTATTTTCCATCGAAAGAAATCGCGCGTCTCCCGGTCAAAATCCCGTAGCACATTTTCAAGAAAGTCCGTATCATTCGTGTTGCAGTAAACCACTGGCCGCGAGCTTATCCAGTGCTCGGCTTCTTCCTCACTTCTTATTGCGCGGTGAGGAACCGACGAATCTGATATGCTTGTCAGATAATGGACCTCTCTATCGTCCCATGCTGTACCATAATTTTCTGTTAATCCGCCACATGCCTTGGAGTATCTGGCATCGCAGATGGTTTCCCCGGACGTGATGACCTGGCCATGCGTCTGGCGTACAGCATCTATAGCCTCTTTGGATATGATCTTTGTGATCCCCTGGTATCTCTGGCAGTGATCATCTGCACAGACATCATAGAGGTCATGATCTTCCCTGTCATACCAGCGGACAATCTCATGTTCGGTAATTTTTGTTGCTCCTTCACGGGGTTGATGTGGTACTTTTTTTCTGTTCAACGCTGCCATGAGCCAGCTTCTGGAAAGTATTGCATGAGCTTTGAGAAATTCCCTGGGAGCCCTGCTATTCATCTCGGAGGAAATGACACTTTTCAGATAATCCTCAAGATTGATTTCGTTGATGACGGCAATCATTCCATCTTTACGCAACTCCAGGATGAGGTTACCCTGAAAAACCTGCTCTTCTTTTCTTTCCCAGTGAAAGTCTATCCCGATAGTTACCTCTGATATATGGAATAGCGAGTCAGGTTGTGCCGTACATCTGATCTTTAGACCGTGGGTTATTTCAGTGCCATTGGCATCAGATAGAACGATTGCCCCGTTTTTCTCCCTTGCAGAAAAATTTCCGGAGAATTGACCAATACCTTCCACACCATAATAACCTTCAAAACAACCTGCGACTTTTTGCCGGTGGTCCATGATGCCAACAGTAATGGAGGGTTCGGTAAATGTGTGGGTCAGAGGGTTGCAAGAGAAAGGTGCCAAGAGGTTCTCTTTATAGTCTATCAAGTTTTTCTCTACTGTAGATTGTATCTTCAAAGACAGTGCAACATAATCATACAATCCACAAAGCAAAGCGTCAACTAAACTTCGTTATTCTTTCATAAGAGAATAATGGTTCTTCAATTAAATGATGCAGGCTAATGCTATTTCCATAATCTCGTTGCTTTTCCGACATACCAGGCCTGTGAGCTTATCCGGAAGAAATTATTGAATATCAATATCCAGCCACATTTTCTCTGCTCCAAGGACTCGGCGGGTCAGGGGTTGAAGGAGGTACGGCGACAGATAAATAGGAAATTGCGAGATTGCAAAATAAAACCACGTAAGCTCAGGCAGTGCTCCACTGGTTGCTGCAAGCATTAAGCCCATATTGCGCTGGGAAACCATGAATCCGAGTGCCAGGGCCTTTTTCCAGCCAGAGGAGCGAAACAAGAGTATAGTCAGAAACAGAATAACAAAAAACACAACAAATGCAATTGATGCAAAGACTACAAATATCATTGGTGTTGCGAGAACACTGGAACCAACACCTTCCATAATGGCCGCTACAAAAACAAAAAGCACAAAGATGTTAATCCCATCTATCTGGTATTTGTGGCGTTCTATAGTCCTCATACCAAAAAAATGACGCAGGCAGAAGCCAACTATGGCTGCGCCGGCAATGATTGCGACGAGTTTAATCGCAAGCATAGCTGGTGAAACTGAAAGCGTGGGCCCAATGAAAAGATGGGCAAACAGAGGTGCTGTGAAGGGTATGAGTGCTGTGCTTGCAATGAGTGTGATAAGTACGAGCGTGGTATCCAATCCCATCAAAGCTGCCAGTGCAGGGGCTGCCATCATCGGAGATGCAACTCCCTGGAGCATCAGCCCGAGAAATAACTCAGGAGCTCTCTCAGACAAACCTAATGCATGACAGCCAAAGCCGAATAAGAGTGGAATTGCCACAGAAGTCCATGCTGTTGCAACAATGATCAATGTCGGGTAGCGAATATGGGTTTTAATTGCCGAGATGTCCGTCCTGAGAAAGGCTATGCATAGCAGAATAAACACTGCCTCTGATACGAACGGTTTCAGTGCAGCGCCAATTGATGGCAGTGCAATACCGATAATGACAAGGGAAGCAACGGCACGCGTCCCCTGCCTGCCTGTCCATTCTAAAGGCTTAAGGATTGTATTAGGAATCAACGTTCAAAAAAACCCATGCAGGCGGATTGACATCCACGGTCGGGCATTATCTTGCCATATCTGCTTTAATCAGACTGACGATCTCTCCCTCATTGGGAAAGCGCTGCCCTTTAATTTTGTGTTTGGAAAAGATCAGCCTGTCATCGCACTTCACATCGAAGATGCCGCCGCTTCCCTTGACTAATGTAATTTTTGATTCAGGGTAATTTGCTTTCAATTCCGCTTCCACCCTGGAAGCATGAGGAAGATAGTTTCAGGCAACGCAATATTCAATAAAAATATTCATAACCTCTCCTTAATTGTTTTAATAATGAGCAAAACGCTCATCGACAAGTTGATTCATTTTGGTCATATCCTGCTGTCTATCAACACTGCCTTTGTTATTATATATACACATTTTAGACGGCTTTTTGGAATAGGGCAAATATCACCCTGAAAGTTTTCACAGATAGCAACAATTCTTATAGTATCTCATATTCTTCAGCTTGGTTTAGATGCGTTGAAGCACATAGAAGACGTACCCGTAACTGTCTTCAGAATGTGCGAAGACATCGATCTCCTTAATGGTCTCAAGTGCAAGGCTCCTCACGGAAGGATCAGGATGACTGACAAGAATTTTTGCCCGTTTTCCGAGAATATCGTAGAAGCCTTCAACCCATGCTTCTCTGGGCAGTGTGTAGGTTGCAAGTATTGTGTAGCCTGCTTTTTCAATAGCCATAAGGTTTTGCTGAATTGACTGCATGCCAGGATAACCTGATAGAAAGAACTCCCTTACTTTATCAGGGATCTGTTCGCGCACCCATGACATTTCACTGACAACAGCAAAGCCTTCTGGATTTATTGCCGGGGCCCAGGTAGCCAACGCATTCGAGAATCCCATGTTGTATGCCGCACCTTCCGACCACAGCAAGTCGATACGTTGAAAGACATCCGGTATATCCTTCATGTCCATACAATGTACCTGAACAAGATGCTCTATTCTCGCGGTTTTGGCACGCCGTATCAGGTCAGCCAAAAACGGCTCATGCACATCAATCGCGTGAACAAGCGTGTTGAGTTCCGTTGCCAACGCAATTGTCTGGCGACCTGTTCCGCATCCGGCATCAACGATAAGGCCAAAATGGCGTCTGGGAAGAAGTTTAAGAACATTTAGAGTATGAACATTGTCCCCCGGGCCAAGTTTTCCCATACCACTGAAGAGAAGGTCAATCGGGTTAAATGTGTTCACATGCCCCTCCGTATCAGACAGTCATTTTTTGGCTTCTTCATTGTCCCAGGTATTATTTGAATCGATCATCCGACCTTTTTCTTGCGGCAACCTTCCCTGTTCTTTCAAGCCAGCCAGTTCGTACTTTTTTCGGGCCATCGAATTTCGGGACATAGGGCTTAATATCCAGAAGAGGGGTATTATCAAGAATGTCCACATTCTGAATATGGAGGATACCGTTTTCGATCTTATCCAGTTGTACAACGGAAAGCCCTATTGGATTGGGCCGCTTGGGTGCACGGGTAGCAAAGAGGCCTCTTGGTTGGGAATCCAGGAATGGTACCACAGTAAGATTGAACCCGCTGCTGCCATGGAAGTGGTATATAAGTATAATGTGGGAAAATCCATCCAGGTCCTTCAGGCCCGGACGATATTTTTCGAACATCTCAACAGTACCCTTCACACCAACCGCGCCGGCTGGCTGGATCGGCATTCCTTCAAGGGCCTTGAAAGGTGTATGGATTATCCCGATAGGATTGAATGTAACTCCCATTTTAAACGTTTTTCCTCCCGGGAATAGACTTGATTAGATAGTACACCACAAACCCGCTCAAAAAACCATAGGCCATATTGGTAAGCAATGAAACGATCAATGTTGTGCCCATTGGGATAATGTCCCTGTCCCAATGAATGCCCCTGGCGAATTTAACAAGTTCAACCCCAACAAGAAACATCATGGCTCCAATAATGGCAACAGGAAAGACAGAGAAGAGTCCGGCAATGGAACCGGCCAGAAACAACCCCATGGCGATTTCAATCAGACCCTCGATAATGTTTGCGCCTCCGGTTCGTGCGCCGAAATAATACTGTCCGGCCAGACCTCCGGCCCCATGACATAAGGGCATTCCACCAAAAAACGGAAGTATTAAGTTCATGATGCCCATATTTAATGATAAACGGCTCTCGCTTACCGGTTTCTCCGGCCAATACGATTTAATCAGTGCTGACGTGGCAATGACCGCGTTGGTAGCAGTGAGGGGAATCTGGGCTAAACCAGCCTGCAGAAATGACTGCCAAACCTCCCTGGGGGAAAAACCTGTAATGATTGGAAGGGTCAGCCGTGGAGACTCAACGAGATTGAACTGCCCCTTAACAATCATAATCACCAGGCCAAGGGCCATAAGCACGATTGCTGCAGGGGCATAACGATTCCTTCCCAACACCAGACCTGTGATTATGGAGAGGACACCAATTATCCACCATGTGGATATCATTTTGATTGCCTCGATAGCCAGGATTATGCCCAGAGCTACCTGGATGCCGCGGATGACTGAATCGGGAGTAACCTTTGCGATCCATTTCATAACCCCGATAAGTGCAAATACTGTCCATACTATGCCCATACCGAAACCAGAGGCATAAACCATTGACGGTGTCCAGTGCTGAGCAATGGCAACCACAGCAAGGACCTTCATAGGTTCTATAGGTATGGGGAGCCGGTATAGAAGTCCGGTTACAATGTTGGCTACGCCCATCATAACGAGAAAGCCTGCGGGATTGAGGCCACAGACTGCTATATAACCAATTGCCAGCGGAAAGAGTGTGCCGAAATCACCCATGGAGCCGGCCAACTCTCTTAAGTTGAACTCAAAGGATTTGATCTTCAATGTGATATATTCATCATTGGTCACTCATTGTTGTATGCTCTAAAATGATCGCTATGATCCTGCCCCATTGATAAGAGCTTGCTTTCTATGGAAGGGAGTATAGGAGCGGCGGTCTTGTATGTCAAGAAAATTGTGACCACAAAATATAGGGTGCGCACCTCTGGCTTCTTTTGAGGCATAGTCCGGCACCCGTCCTTATGAGAAATCTGTTTACCTTACAACCGTTTCATCTGAAAAATAGTTGTTTTTAAGAGGATTCAGACAGTTCTCTTACCCATCTTTTTTACTAAATGAGTTATGTCTGAATATAATTTCCCCCAGTTATATTCCTGGGTCTCCGTAGATAATGTCAGAGTGTGGTTGGATTTGGAGGTTAACAGTGGCGTGTTTACGGCCTGGCAGATCATTGATTTTCGGAAGCGGCCTTGACCGGACATGCCAAGGCCCCGGATGTGTGAGGATGTCATGAATAACCTTCGCATCTTCAATAAAACTGATGATTCGCATAACTCCCATATATTCCGTGCAGACCGGGGAGCAACTTCATAAATCATCTGGATCAAACGTGCCCAATTTTTGCCAAAGGTCTTTGAATTTCCTTCTGTTTCGAGGATGCAGGGAATGGCGTCGTCTGTTCCGTTTTTTTTCGTTTTTCCACTTGTTACATCGCTGTTATAACCATAGTAACAAACCATATGTTCGCCACAGCTTGGAATGTATAAGCACATCGCCGCCAGCCATTCCAGGACGTACGGCTATATTTTTCAGGTAGTTTCGGTTGGCAAAAGAACTGTTATCTCATTGCAGTAACGCAATAGAGCTGACCAATTTTTTCAATGGTGAAATCACGGAAGCCTGCTTCCATGACAAGTGCCATCACCTGGCCTTTTGTGTAAAAAAAAGAATCGCATCCCTTCAGCCCGAGCTGGACTTTTCTGACGGGTGCCTTCCAGGTCCAGAGGAGAGGAAAGGACATGATCACCTTTCCGGTGACGGTTGCCCTCATTTTTTCTATGACTGGCAGAGGGTCGCGAATATAATCAAAGAGGCCGATACCGATACAGACGTCAAACTGCCGGTCAGGGTTGTATTGCATGAGATCGGTAAGCAGGAAACCGGTACGGTCGGCGGCACCCATTTTCATTGCACGTTCCCTGCATGTTTCGATCATTTTATCGGATACATCGATACCAACGACGAACCGGGCTCCTCTGGCTATAAACTCCAGCGAGTACCTCCCGGTACCGCACCCCACGTCAAGGAAGGTCCTGCCCGATATCGGCTCAGCTTTATCCATTGTGTACTGAAATCGTTTATACATATCCCAGCGAACGAGCCTGTCCACGAGGTTGCCTATGAAACTTTTCTCGTGAGAGTAAATGGAATCGAAATGGTCTATTGCCCGGTTCCAGTAGTCTTTCTGTTTCAGCAGGGGGTCACTCATATGCCAAGCACCTTTCTGATTGACGTGAATTGAAAATCCTGAAGCAGCCGTTCAAGCCTACCATAAGTCCTGTCAAGATTGGTATAGTGCCTCATGGAATCGATGAAGGGCATCTTCATCCTCGGCTGATCGGGATCGATTTCCCATGGGTGAAGGTAAAAAATGAAAGGACGGCCGTCTCTGTTCACCCTTCGCAAAAGGTGTCTTGTCAGATTATAGGGAAATAGGCGAAAGAAGCACCCGCCACTGCAGGGAACACGAAGGAAGAGGACTTCAGCGCAACTTAAGGGAAACTCGATAATACCATTGGTATGTCTGAATACCGCAAGGGTGAGGTTGGGAATTCCTTTGGAACCGGCGATGAAACTGATAGGGAAAACCGATGAGTCATATATGATTCCATGCTTCTTGAGCACGTTGAGTGCCCATAACGTGTCCGCGCGGATGCTGAAGGTTGGTGCCCTGAAACCGATGATGTCCTCCCGTATCAAGGGACGAATGATTTCTATTGATCGGGCGATGTCCCGGTCAAAGTCCTCGGCGGTCATCTCTGATAGTACCCTGTGACTATACCCGTGTGTTGCGATTTCGTGCCCCTCACTGTCAATGTCCCGGATCAGTTCCGGCAGTCGCTCTGCAATCCAGCCCAGGATGAAGAAGGTCGCCCGGGTATCATAACGTTTCAGCAGGGAAAGGATGCGCTTCGTGTTGTGATAAGCCCTCTGCTCCTGAAGATCCCATTCGTTTCTGCTGATAAACGGGCTGAGATTGCTGACGCAGAACCAGTCTTCAAGATCGAACGTAAGGGCGTTTATCATAACCTGCTCATGATACCATAATCGAAGCGCTCCCGCTGCTTTAAATTTATTCCCATGTGTGAGATCAATTACAACCGTTCGTCCCTCTATGTGGCGGAGGGAAAGGGTTACCGGCAGACGCAATGAACAACACCTATCATGATCCCTTCTATATCTTTGACAGAAAAAACGACAGGACCTTCCTGTTCCTGATTGTTCTTACGGTGCTTGTCTGGGGAATGCCGCTTCTCGTTGTACCCGAGGTTATCCATAATGACAGTGTTGAATATATCCGGCTGGCTAAATATATACTGACCGATACAGACGGGCCCAATGCCCTGTACCCGTTGCTCACAGTCACCTCCATGTCTTTGTTGGGGACTACGAGTTTGCCGGTATTCTTGTTTCCGTTATATTCAGCACGGTTATCGTCACTCCTGTCTACCATCTCGGGAAGAAGTTGTTCGATGCGCCGGCAGGTCTTGTTGGGGCCGGGATACCTTTCAAATATTCAACAATGAATTACACTGTCTGGTCAATAACAGCAACTCCTTTCTAACCCAAAAAACCTCCCCCGATGTTTGTGAATTAATGCAAAAGTGTTGCCCATATCCCAGAATAATCTGTTACCTGTGTGTCCGTTCGGTCAATTCATCCGTTTCATGTGCAAGCAGCACATCCCGAATCTCGCCTGGGTTGTGGACAACCGCTGCATGCCATTTCCCGAAGCCTCTGTGTGTGTTGACGGCCTGCGTCCATTCATCAAGATAGCGATGTTTCACTTTATCCTGTTCACTAACCTGGCCTTTCGTCTCCAGCACCAGAATGTTGCCGTTTTTCATGCGGATCAGAAAGTCCGGTCTGTATTTCCGAACAACACCACGATAGACATAGAGAATCTCGAAGGCCAGATGATCGTTCTTGACCCATGCTGCAACCGCATTGCCAGATGTGATGTCAAAAGATATTTTACCCGATTTCAGAGTTTTCTTCATGGTTATGGGTTTGCGCCTGAAAAGAACATATCCTACACAACCCTCTGGGTAAGCAGGTTTCTCGTCTTTTTCAATGAAAGAGAGGACCAGGGTGCTAGAGCGCTCATCCCCGAATCCCTTAACTCTTTAACAACGGAACACAACGCTTCTGAGTGGCAGGTGCGTCAGGCAGAAGAGGTTCTCAGGCTTTACCTGATCATTATGAAAGCGGGAACGCTGCAAGAGCTCCGGAAACCACAAAAGGATGGGATTGGTGAAAGCGCTATCCTGGAGGCAATGAAAAGGCGCATAAAGGTCAAATATTACTCCTATACGCAGATTGTACATACATCGACTGGGCGAAGCGTTTTCTTCGATACCTGGAACAGACAAAAAGAAAGGGCAGGGTTTTGTTTGTGAACCAGGCCGATATAAGGAGTTACTTGAGCTACCTGGCACTGCAACAGAGCGTATCGTCTTCCACGCAAAACCAGGTGTGCTACGCCCATACCCTGTAGCACAGCTTTGCCACCTATTTGTTGATGAACAGTGTAAACATCAAGGAGATTCTGGCCCTTCTGGTGCTTAAGAATGTAGAGATCACCATGATTTATCCCCGTGTGTTGAGAAATATGGCCAACGCACTGAAAGCCCCCCTTGATATAATTTTTTCAGACAAAATCGAGTGATTAAACCTGAAACCATGGTATGCTGATGTACCGGGTTTTGTTTTGATATAATGAGGATATTGTCAGATGAAAGCTGTCACCGTTGTTGCACAATATAGGACCGACCCATTTTTTGAAAAGGCTGTGCATTTAATCGAGACGTCCGGTTTAGTAGACAGGGTCCTGGCTGTAAGCCGGGAGTCAGCCAGCCAGAGGCTCCCTGCCTTTTGCACGCCTGTGGATGGTGAGATTCATGACAGGACAACCCTTATGCGTATTATCAACGAAACAGGCACGAACCATCTCCTTTTTCTAACAGGTGACGGGTATGTGTTCTTTGAACCTGGCAGCATTGAAAAGATGATAGCTGCCGCTGAATCGACAAAGGCAGGGATTGTCTTTTCTGATTTTTATGACCTCAATGAGCGAGGGAAAACAGTACACCCATTGAGCGGTTATCAGTCGGGAAGCGTCCGCGACGATTTTGACTTTGGTGGTGCATTGTTTTTTTCAACAGAGGCGATTCAAAAGGCGCTTCAAAAATATGGCCTCATACCGGATACACGCTATGCCGGTCTTTATGACCTGCGACTGAAGGTTTCCATTGAGTGTCCTGTACATCATATTCCCGAACCCCTCTACTCGATGATTTCTGGAAAGGCACATTCCGGCGATGGACAACTCTTTGCCTATGTTGACCCCCGGAATGCAGATGTTCAGAAAGAGATGGAAATTGTATTTACCGACTACCTGAAAAAAATAGGAGCCTATTTGTCTCCCGGATCATTGAGGCAGGCTGAACAGACACAGTACCGATTCCCGTTCACCGCTACTGTAGTTATTCCTGTCAAGAACCGTGTCAGCACGATTAACGGAGCGGTAGAGAGTGCGCTCTCTCAAGAAACAGATTTCCCTTTCAATGTAATCGTTGTTGATAACCATTCGATGGATGGAACGACAGAGATTCTCTCAGGCCTTGCCAAAAGATATCCCACGCTAAAACACATCATCCCCATAAGTACTGACCTGGGCATCGGCGGTTGCTGGAATGAGGCTATCAACTCTAAAATGTGCGGTCGCTATGCAGTACAGCTTGACTCAGATGATCTCTATAGCAGTACAAAAACTCTCCAGAGAATGGTTGATGCGCTTCGTGATGGGAAGTATGCTATGGTGATCGGCTCCTATACTATTGTTGACTCCCATTTAAAGAAGATTAAGCCAGGCTTGGTTGACCACCGTGAATGGACAGATGAGAACGGCCACAACAACGCGCTGCGTGTAAACGGCCTTGGAGCACCGAGGGGGTTTGATACAAACATTATCAGAGGAATAGCGTTTCCCAATGTAAGCTACGGAGAAGATTACGCGGCAGCCCTCAGGGTCTGTCGCGAGTACAGGGTTGGCAGGATTTACGACAGCCTCTACCTGTGCAGGCGATGGGAAGAAAATACTGATGCGGTGTTGACCATCGAAGAAGCAAACCGGAATAATGCTTTTAAGGATTCTATCCGCACTGAAGAGATACGTGCTCGCCAGCAGATAAGTAAAGGACCTAACCCTTGACCCCTCGAATCCTTGACCCCTCGAATCCCTCTTCTAAAGAGCAGAAAACCTTTGCCATATTTGATGGCTGCGAAAGCTTCTCAGGTCTTTCCAAACACTGTTTTATGCTCTTGTCAGAACAGAGGGAATCATGGCAGGAACTCAAGGATGCTTACGAAGCCTTAAAGACTGTGAAGACAAGGAAAGTCCCTTTAAAAGACTTTTCCATTCTCCTCTATTTCAATCCCGGCAGACTGATAAGTGCAACTGCTGCAGTAGGCAAGAAGGATATTCAAGAACGCCCCTGCTTCTTATGCCAACACAACCTGCCACCAGAGCAAAAGTGGATACTCTATAGGAACGAATACAGGATCCTTTGTAATCCCAGGCCTGTCTTGCAGTCTCACTTTACTATTTCTCATATTGAGCACCGCCCTCAGGCTATTCCAGATTGCTTTGATACCTTTCTCAACCTTATGGCTGACCTTGGCCCAGGCTGGATAACTCTTTATAATGGACCCAGGTGTGGTGCCTCTGCGCCGGATCACCTTCATTTTCAGGCTCTACCCACAGGACATATGCCGGTTGAACAGGAGCTGAATAAAGATAAAAAGTTTTTACTGGTTGCACGGATTGCTGGTATTTCTGTTTACATTGCAAATGATCTCGGGCGTGAGATGGTAGTGCTCAAGGGTGATGACCCTACATCATTGATAGAAGCATTTTCGAGGGTATTCGATGCTCTCAAGGGGGCCATTCAGACTGATGATGAGCCTATGGTGAATATAGCCGGCTTCTACGATAAAAGATCGTGGCTTGTGGTATTATTTCCCCGACAAAAGCACCGTCCAGATGTTTTTTATAAAGAAGGGGACGGGCGGATTATTGTCAGTCCGGGAGTGGTTGAGATGGCCGGTGTCCTTGTTACCCCAATGGAAACGGATTTTGAACGACTGGATGCAGCAACAGTAGAATCCATTTACCGGGAAGTATCATTGGATAACAGTATTCTTGTCAATGCCGTTGAAAATATGAGGTAGGGGGTATTAAGCTTTGGCAGGTGTTTTTTGACAAAAGCAGCTCGTTACCGCTGGGTGATATTCTGGGTACTGTCGTGCCAATATCTCATTGTTTATTTTCACAGGGTATGCCCGGCTGTTGTTGCGCCTGAGCTCATAAAGGCTTTCACCATATCGGGCACATCTCTCGGCATCCTTGCGTCGGGATATTTTTACTCCTATGCCATTACACAGATACCAGTTGGTTTTCTCTCTGACTCCTGGGGAACAAGAAAGACAGTTACCCTATTCAGTTCTGTTGCAGCTCTGGGGTCAATCCTGTTTGCTTTTGCCCCTAATTTTGGCTTTGCTGTATTTGCACGGGTCCTTGTTGGCTTGGGGGTATCTGCAACATTTGTATCGTCACTGAAAACACTTGCAGAATGGTTCAGCGGTCGTGAGTATGCCCGAATATCTGGTCTTCTTATGGCGATGGGAGGAATAGGGTGGCTCACCGCTGCAACGCCTCTTGCTTTACTTACAGAGGCATTAGGCTGGAGAGGTGCCTTTGTTATAATAGGTATAGTAACCATCTTCTTGGCGCTCCTTACATTCTTTATAGTTGTCGACAAACCGGATTCAGGCAGTACAACGAAGGTAAATCGAGAACTTGTCAAATCAGAACATAAATTGCTTATAAACTTATCATTTGTCATCAGGCAGAAACATTTCTGGGTTATTGCAGTCTGGCTTTTTTTCACACAAGGGACCCTTTTCAGTTTTTTCGCGCTTTGGGCAGGCCCATACCTTATTGATACCTACAATCTCTCTCAATCTTCTGCCGGGAATATCCTCTCTATGATTGCAGTCGGTATGGTATTCGGCAGTCCTTTTCTCGGATACCTCTCTGACAGAATCCTTGCAAGTCGAAAAAAGGTGCTCATTGGAGCTTCATGTGTGAATGTTCTTGTCTGGTGTATCATGACTGCATTCTATAAAGATTTTTCCATACCTGCTTTATTCGGTGTCTTTTTTCTCATGGGTATAACAACAAGCTCAATAGTTGTTATAGTTTTTACTGCTGTGAAAGAACTTTTTCCACTGGAGATGGCAGGAACAGCAATAGGAACTGCAAACCTTTTTAGTTTTTTTGGAGGAGTGGTGTTTCAGCCACTCATTGGTTATGTACTTGATATGGCCGGAAAGATACAGGGGGTCTACCCACCCCATGCATATCAATTGGCATTTTGGGTATTTTTAGGGATGAACACAGTATCACTGGTCAGTATCATTTTTTCGAAAGAGACTATGGGAAAAGGAGAGTAAATTCGCTTTACCTTGGGTTTTGCAGATCTTGCTTCCCCGCTATTCATATTCTTTCGGTACTGCACAAATCATCACAAAAGGCCGGGAGGAGGATTTGTTCTTATACTGGTGTTTCTCCCCGGGGAGAACGAGCACAAAGTCACCTTTTTTCACCGGTTTTTCTTCTCCCATTTGTGTTACAACGGCGCCTTCGCCATCGATGATATAGTTGAGATGTTCAAAGGCATGGGTATGGAAAGGTGTGTGGCCGCCAGGCTCAACAGTAAATACCCTGAAAGAAAATGTTGGCGAACCGTCCTGGCTTGATATGGGGAGCTGCTTCTTTACCTTACTTGCTCCTTCCATGGTTACCTCTGTCATTATTGTACTGTCAAGATTGGTGATCTTCATAACATCCTCCCCAAACAACGCTTATTACTCCCCTTGAACATGTTCAACTTCAAAGGGACTGTTCTCATATCAGGGTTGAGCAAAGAGACGAGAGATAGCTTAACAGAATTCGTAAGATTTCTACCACATAATTTCTGTTTATCAAACAAGTCGTTTTTGCAGCAGGTCATGGGAATTGTTATATTATATAGCCGTGATGTAATTTAAGACATGTTTCCTATTATGCGAAGAATCAGTAAAGTCTTTGTAAAACAAGGATATTTTCAATATGAAGACAAGGTTAAGCGGAGAGAGAAATCAGTGAGAACAGGGCTGTACCTTTCATTAAGTGTAGCATGTTTCCTTGTCTTTTTCGCAGTTAGCAACGCTGTTCCGATTCCACAGCCTCCCGATCAAAACAGACATGTACTCATTATTAATTCTTACCATAAAGGATATCCCTGGACGGACAACGTTCTTGCAGGTATAGAATCGGTTCTGAAAGATGGTAAAAGCAATATTACTCTGCACATAGAGTTTATGGATACTAAAAGAGTGGCGGATAAAAACTATTTCTACCACCTCTTTTTGTACTATCGGTCCAAATTTGAAAAAGTACGGTTTGATCTTATCATAGTTTCTAATAAAGACGCTTTAAACTTTGCTATGAGATACAGGGACTTACTATTTCCCAAGATACCTGTTGTTTTCTGCGGTGTGGACGCACAAAACGAGATACTGCGGCAAAAAGCGCCTCTTGTAACAGGAGTGCTGGAAGATTTTGACATAAAGGCAACCCTGGATATTGCGCTAAAACTGCATCCAAATACAAGAGAAATTATTGCAATTAATGATGGTACAGCAATTGGTGCCGTTAAAAAACAGATTTTCAAAGATGCCCTTGCAGCAACAGGAAAAAATCTGATTGCAACTATTATTGATGATCCTGTTTTAGAAGATTTCGAAAAACTGCTCAAAGATAAGGATAAAGACTTTGTAGTTATCCTTATGGGATCATTTAGGGAAAGTAGTGGGGCGGCGGTACCTATCGAGGTGAGCACCCCGATCCTTACAAGGTACAATATCCCCCTGTACGCATTGGTGGAATACTATCTCGGATATGGAATCATTGGCGGCAAACTAATAAGCGGTTTTCACCAGGGGATGCTTGCTGCAAAGATGGGGCTTAAGATCTTGCAGGGCGAACCTGTTGATAGGATACCGGTAGAGCATAAAAGTCAGAACATATTTATGTTTGATTATAATCAGCTAATGAAGTTTGGCATTAATCAGGATACATTGCCGGAGGGCAGTATCATTATAAATGAACCGAAGCCGGTGCCAAGTGAAGACAAAAAGATTAAGTGGGAAGTTATTGCCGTTCCTTTCAGTCTTGCTATCATAGCAACCTTTCTGGTGCTATATCTCCTGTCACGAAAACGACAGGAAGAATTGCTCGACAAACTCTCGCGTGACCATGAAAAAAAGATTGAAGCACGCACAGAAGAGTTGATGAAATCCAACACTGACCTCAAGCTAAAAATTACTGAAATGAAGCAAGCAGAAGCCGGTCTGGTTGAGGAGCGCCTGAAACATCTGACGCTCTTTCAACGCGCACCAAGCCCTTTTTTTGTGGTCAATAGAGACTATCGCTACAGTGATTTTAATGAAAAAATGGTTGAGCTTTTTGAATGTACGCTGGAAGAGTTTCGTAAAATGGATGCCAGCAACCTAATTCCCAAAAAATTGCTTGCCCGGTTATTTGAAAGCCAGGGACCGGTGAACAAGATGGAAAGCTTTGAAACACAACTCGAAGTACGTGGTAAAACAAAGAGGTTTTTGTTCAGCCTTGTTCCGGTGGTGCTTTCGGGTGAGAAGTTTGTGTATGGGGTAGGGCAGGACATGACCCAACTCATTCAGAGCCAGGATATCTCAAAACAACAAGAAAAGCTTTTGGAAAAACTTTTCGAGGTGCTACCCGATGCTGCAATAATATCTGATCGAGAAGGAACCATTAAATATGTGAGCGAAGGTTTTTTTAAGGTCTTCGGATTTTCCCGGGACGATTTCCAGTCAATAGATGCCTGGTTGCAAAAAGTTTGTTCTGACGAATCCCTCAGAGATGTTGCGATGAATGCCTGGTTGCGTGCGGTAAAAACAAGAAATATTGGAGAGGAAATCTTGCAGCCAATTGAGGGCAAACTTGCAACAAAGGATGGTGCATCTCTGGAACTGGAATTGTGGTTTATCCCAATGGATGATATGGTGGTATCTCTCATCCGTGACATTACCAGGAAAAAGGTTTACGGGGAGCGTGTCCCTGTGTCCAGAAATCAGGAGTCAGTAGAAACCCTGGCAGCCGGCATAGCGCACGATTTTAATAACCTTCTCCTTGTTATACTGGGCAATATATCTCTTGCCAAGACAAGTTTGACCCGCGAGGATAAGGCGTTTGAACACTTAATTGATGCTGAAAAGGCCTCCATGATGACAAAAGACCTAATTCAGCAGCTCATCACGTTTTCAAAGGGAGGGGAACTCTCGAAGAGGGCCATGGTAATTACGTCCCTTGTTATGGAGATAACACGCTCAACCCTGAGTAACAGTAATATTAGGGGGAAATACACTATGTCTGATGATCTATTCCCTGTGGAAGTTGACGAGGGGCAGATAAGGCAGGTAGTGCATATTATTTTAAGAAATGCCATGGAAGCTATGCCTCAAGGAGGTACTGTCGCAATATCCTTTGAGAATGTGAAGGTCAGTCGTGAAGACTATCTCCCCCTGAAGCAAGGGGATTACGTAAAGATTTCATTTCAGGATCAGGGATCTGGCATAAAAAAAGAACACCTCGAGCGGATTTTTGATCCATATTTCACGACAAAAGATGCAGGGAGTCAAAAAGGGGTCGGCCTTGGACTGGCAATTGCGTATTCCATCGTCAAAAAACACGGAGGCCACATTGCAGTTGAATCAAGCCTTGTCAGGGGAACGATTTTTCATATCTACCTACCGGCATTCGGCAAAGACGTAATCCATGACAATGACCTTACAGAGACTGCCGAAGCAGTGATGAAAAAGAAGGGGAAAATCCTTGTCATGGATGATGCAAAATCCGTACGGGATGTTACCGGTGCGATGCTGAGCTATATGGGGTACGATGTAGAATTTGCACGGGAGGGAAGGGAAGCTGTAGCCATCTACCGGGCAGCAAAAGAGTCTGGTGAGCCCTTCGATGCTGTTATTCTTGATTTGACAGTGTCGGGTGGGATGGGAGGCAAGGAGACTATAGAACTGCTCATTGCACTCGATCCACATATAAAAGCTATAATATCCAGTGGATTTTCAGGCGACCCCATCATGTCTGAGTACCAAGAGTACGGATTTAAAACAGCCATACTGAAGCCCTATAAGATGGAAGAGCTTGAGGAAGTTCTTGAAAGGCTTATTCATGATTCTGATTTAAAAAATTTATGACCCAAATGTTTAATCAGAGGTTTTCGTGTCAATAGTGGTTTGTTAGACGGTGTAATTCATAGGGTCTACAACAATAAACAACGTGAAAGAAATGAAATGTACCCAGGAATATTCTGTTATCCCCGCAAATAGACTATAGTTGAAACATAAAGCCAGAAAACACCTAACAGTATGATAATGGTTGTTTTGCCTCAAAATCTGCATTTACCCTTATGAAACTCATAACAAACCTCACTGTGAGTAATCTTTTGGCAGCATAACCTGATACCTCCGCATAGAGAAAGATGAGGGGAAAACGCTTTTTCTACCCAAGTTTCTTTCAAGGACTACTGGGGAAGATAGTGATTCGGTAACCGCGACGGGCGAAGGTGGGCAATCTATTCAGGTAGATATGGTACAGATAGGACAGGCTTGCATGAATCTTGCCATCAATGTACGGATGCCATGCCTGATGGTGAAATCCTGACCATCTCGACAGAACTGGTCAACTCAGGTGAAACATTTTTCGAAAAATGGTTTTGGAAGGTCGTGGCAGTTTGTTCGCGTTTCTATCACTGATACTGGTATTGGTATGGACGAAAGTTCAAAAGAATATTCGAATCCTTTTTCGCTGCATTGAATGGCGGTAGGATACCGGCATTGGACAGCATGCGGTTTATGGGTTTGTCCACCAGCATACCAGTTTCCTGAGGGTGTTCAGTGATGGTATAATGGAACAACCTTCGAAATTTATCTCCCCCCTTTAAAGACTCAAACATATCAGAAACACAAAGAGGAGGATATCTTCGCGCTTTTCATGTTGACACATAAAAAAGACTTCTGATAGGATTGACAGTTGTTACTCGTCAAGGAGAAGAAGGAATGAATGGCGCTGAAGTTATATTACAGACTGCAGCAGCTGCGGGTATTGAAGTGTGTTTTGCCAATGCAGGTACAACCGAACTTCCACTTGTTGCTGCCTTTGACACTGTATCTGGTATACATCCTGTTATGGCCCTTTTCGAGGGCGTTTGTAGTGGCGCGGCAGATGGATATGGACGAGTAAAAGAGAGGCCTGGTCTGACCCTCCTTCATTTAGGTCCTGGCTTTGCAAATGGTATTGCCAATCTTCACAATGCACGGAGGGCACGTACACCATTGATCAATATTATCGGCCAGCATACAACATGGCATATTGATGCAGATGCCCCTCTCACCATGGATGTCGAGTCCCTTGCAAGGGCTGTCTCTGACTGGACTAAAACCACTACTTCTGCCAACGAACTCTCCAGTGCTGTTACAGAAGCATACTTAGCATCCCTTCCAGGAAAGATTGCAACCCTTATTGTGCCGAACGATCATCTCTGGGCCGAGGCAGGAAACACTATCTGTGCTCCTGCACCACTCAAATTTGATTCCCCTGACATGACTCTCATTAAGGCTGCAGCGGACTTGTTGCGAACAGAAAGACGAACAGCGGTTATGCTGGGCGGCAAAGCTCTTCGTGGAAAGGGCCTTTCAACAGCAGGGCGTATCCAGTCAAACACTGGATGTGATCTCATCACAGAAACATTTCCAGGATATGTCGAAAGAGGCAAAGGGCTTCCTGATGTAGTGAGAATTCCATACTTTCCTGAACCAGCACAAGCGCTCTTGTCTCAGTACGATACAATTATCCTCGCTGATGCTAAGGAACCTGTCACCTTCTTCGGGTATTTCGGAGTAGACAGCCATTTGCTCACAAAAGATCAAAAAAAACTCTCTATTTGCTCCGGCACACAAAACATTGTTGAAGTCCTTGAATGCCTGGAAGATGAACTGAATACAACATCCGCCAGCAACCGGGGCTGGAATTTGCCACAGGGCATTAAGCCCTTGCTTCCCAGGGGAACATTGACAGCGGAAAAAGCATGCCAGGTTCTTGCCGCCCTGCAACCTGAAGGCGCAATCATTGTAGATGAGGGTATCACCTCTGGCATACCCTATTATCCTTTAACTGCATTCACTCCCCCTCATGTAGTACTTACCATTGCAGGCGGATCCATTGGCTATGGCATGCCCTGCGCAGTGGGGGCAGCCATGGCATCTCCTGACCGCCCTGTTATAAATTTTCAGGCTGATGGCAGTGCTATGTATACCTTACAAGCCCTGTGGACAGAGGCTCGGGAGGGGTTAAACGTAAAAACCCTCATCTGCTCCAATCGAGGATACAACATTGTCAGGGTTGAGCTGCAGAGGGCTGGGATTGCTGATCCGGGCCCAAAAGCGTTATCCCTTGCCGATATAGACCACCCAAAACTTGATTGGGTAAGCATATCGTCCGGTTTGGGGGTTCCTGCTGTATCAGTGAGTACAGCGGAAGACCTTGCAAAAGAATTGACAAAAACACTCTCTGACCCTGGTCCATTTCTGATAGAAATGATACTGTAGAAAAAAGTATGAAACCCATTGACTTGAACCATCAGCTCGATGAGTGGCCATCATTTGGAGAACTTCTGCTTCTGGGTCTTCAATGGCTTGCAATATCAATCCCGGGAATAATAATCGTGGGAAAAGTAGTAGGGATTATTCATGACAGTGCAGTTGTGGGCCAGATTACCTATCTTCAGAGAATGTGCTTCATGGTTTCCATTGCCCTCTTTGCCCAGATCCTGTGGGGTCACAGGCTTCCGCTTATCCTTGGTCCCTCCACCGTTCTATTAATAGGTATTATTTCAGGTAGAAACTACAATGCTGACGTCATCTACACGTCTATAATGATAGGTGGAGCAGCGCTGACTGCATTGAGTCTATCCGGCCTTTTTGGTTATATTCAGAGATTATTTACCCCCCGTGTTGTTGCTGTAGTTCTCATTCTGATTGCCTTTACGCTTTTACCCATGATCTTAAATCTGGTAACAAAGCCACACAGGGCTGTCCTGGCCGAGGCCAATCTTATTTTTTCCATCATATTAACTGGATGCATGTTTCTCTCTTACAGGCTTGTTGGGCCTCTCTGGAGATCTACAATGATTCTGTGGGCAATGATTGCCGGAAGCACAGTGTATTACCTTATCTTCCCCTTTGCCATCAACTTAGAGGCAATAATTGATCAGAGATTTGCAGGATTTTTTCTGACTGGTCCTATCACCAGATGGTCTTTGGAGTCTGGCGTTCTTGTTTCTTTTCTGTTCTGTTTTTTTGCTCTTTCAATTAATGATCTGGGCTCCATCCAGTCAATGCAAGGAATACTGAACCCGACGGGTATGTCAAGTCGAATAAACAGAGGTATTACATTTACCGGGGTGGCAAATATCATTGCAGGATTTCTGGGGGTTATAGGTCCTGTTAATTTTTCACTGAGCCCGGGTGTGATAAGGGCCACAAAAAGCGCATCCCGTTTTGCCTTGATCCCTGCATCAATCCTGCTCTGTCTCATCTCTTTTTCGCCTCTCGTAATCAACCTCCTGGACAATATTCCACCTGCTGTTATTGGAAGCAGTCTGATCTATATTCTGTCTTTTCAGGTTTCCGCTGGTAAAGATATTGCTTTTCACTCAAAGAAAGATTTTTCAGTACAAAATATCTTGACCATAGGAATTCCAACTCTTCTGGGTACGATCATTGCTTTTCTACCCGTATCTTCTTTTCGTTTACTACCCATTTTCCTGCAGCCGATTATTGGAAATGGGTTTGTTGTGGGTGTCTTGACAGTCCTTATTCTGGAACACCTCATCTTGAAAAAGAACAGAACCAGGATGTAGGAAGTGAAGTGCAGGTCACAGCTCAATTTCGGCTGTGAGCAGAATCACGGAAACAATCCCAATCTTTGCCGATAATAAAGGGCAGAGCTTATTATTTTTGGGAGGTTTCCGATGGTAATAGCAAAGTTATTCCGCCACGTCATCCTTGCTTTTTTTGCCTTACTGTTGTGTTTTTCTGCTGGCAACGCATTCAACAAAGCCACTGTAATTAAAGTAGTGGATGGCGATACACTCAAAATCGAAATGAATGGGCAGGAGGAGGCCGTAAGGCTTATCGGGATTGATACACCAGAAAGCAGAATTAATAAAAAGGCAAAAAAAGATTCGTTGAGATCAAACCAGGATATCGACACCATTACGGCCATGGGGAAAGAAGCTGCAAAATATGTAAGGACCCTTGTGAGAAAGGGTGACATGGTTGGCATTGAGTTTGATGTTCAGAAGAGAGATAAATACAACAGACTTCTCGTGTACGCTTATTTATCAGATGGAAAGATGTTGAATGAAGAAATTGTCAAGGCCGGGTATGCCAACATAATGACCTATCCTCCGAACGTGAGATACCAGGATCGATTCGTCAGGGCATACAGGGAGGCTAGAGACAGCAGACGTGGTCTTTATCGCGACCTGTAACAATCGTGCATTTTCTATGACCAGCTATCGGTCTGCGGCTGCGGTAGCTGGTAGGACATGAGAAGTTGTATATATTTGTTAAAACCATCCTTGCCGCTTTTTTCAAGTTTTTCAATCTCATGTTCTAACTGCTTCATCAGTTCCTCATTCTTCACCGCATCAACAGGGTACTGCATGTAGGTTGAACGGCGCAAGAGCGAGTAAGCCTTCTTTTGCATTTCTGTCAAGGCAAGATACCTGTCGAGTTCCTCAAGCATCCAATCTTTTTTCTCATCAAGATAACCATCAACCTGCATAAGGAGGTTAAGGCTGAAATCTGCGCAGGAAAAATAACTGTGCATTTTATCAAGGCACGAGACAAGAAGCTTTATCTCCTGAACAATCTCTTCATCTGTCATTGGAACAAATGTTCCTTCCTCAACCATTTTCTGCATGGGAGATGCAGGATGCATAGCAAAAGTTCGAACCCTTATAAAGTCAGGTTGTACCGCATTCAAGAGCCTTGCCGTCTCCCTGGCATGCTCTTCGCTCATGCTCTTTCCACCAATTCCCGGCATAATATATTCCGAGAGCGAAATACCGGCGTCTACAACCCTTCTACCACCTTCTACGATGTCAGTCTGTGTTATTCCCTTTTTAATCAGCTTGAGTACCTTTTCTGAACCGCTCTCCATGCCAACATGAATACGCGTCAGGCCAGCTTCTTTAAGTTCCTTTAATTCTTCAACCGTCTTGCGCTTCAGCGTCTTTGCCCGGGCATATGAGGTAACACGCTGTATATCAGGAAATTTTTGTTTCAGATACCGAAGTATTTCGAGCAGATCAGGTGTTGATAGAAGAAGACTGTCTGCGTCTTGCAGAAAAACTGATTTGACAAAGGAGTAGCCGCCATATTCGCCTGCCATCTGGTCAATATCTTTTTTTATCTCTTCTACAGTGCGTTTTGAAAATTTTACACCCTTATAGGCAGGACAAAATACACACTGATTCCACGGGCAATTTCTTGTCACTCGAACAAGAAGGCTGTTTGCTTCACTTGGGGGTCTTATTACGCCTTGCTCATACATTTGTTTCTCCTTTGGCTCAATGATTTACAAGAAATACAGGAAGAATATAAGTCGTTCTTCCTTAATTGACAAGCCAAAGCACTGAAACATTGCAATGGCAGCTTCTCGTAGACCAGGGTTGCTGAAAATGAATTACCTGAAAAAAGCCTTATTGTTTACGCTTTAAGAGAAATCAGGATGAGCAATTTTCACATACCTTGTTCCTGATTACATTTTTAACATAAAATTTTAAACAATGTAGCTATGGAAACTCTCCATCAGGTAAAGAAAATGTTCATTGCGCTCATTGGTTTTTCAATGATAATTACTGGGCCTGCCATGGTTGTCCTGCCAGGACCGGCTTTTTATCTTCATACCAGCAGGACTCGCTATTCTTGCTACTGAATTTATCTGGGCAAAGGGGCTACTTGAAAAGGTAAAGGAAAGGCTAAAGAGGGATAATGAGAGTAAAGAAAAGCCTCCTAACGATGTATAACAGCGAAGGTATTTACTGGGCAACGCTGAGTCTGTTTGACCATCCTGTGGCAGACTTTATTTTGTTCAGTTCATCTGCGTACACTTTTTTCGGTTTAAAGGTTTCAAGTTCTTTTTCTTCGAAATCCGCATAGGTGACAATGATGATAATGTCCCCTTTTTTCGCTTTATGAGCGGCTGCGCCATTGATGCATATAACCCCTGAATCCTTCTCGCCTTTTATAGCATATGTATGAAAACGTTCGCCACTGGTGACATTGTAGATATCTACCTGCTCATAAGGGATGATATCTGCCATCTTCATTAGGGTCTCATCAATGGTGATACTTCCTTCATAATGAAGGTTACTATCTGTAACCGTGGCCCTGTGTATCTTTGATTTCATCATCTTTCTATGCATTTTGCTGTTCCTCCGTTAAAACCTTATTATCTATAAGTCTAGTTTTTCCCACATGACATGCAACGGCAACAAGGGCCTTGCCCTCTATCTGAATCACATCCTCAAGCGTTTCAGGATCTGTTATACTCACATATTCAATGTCAACACCCTCTTTTGATTTGAGAACACGTTCTACCTCGCGCTGAATTATGGCAGCCTCTCTTGTTCCATTCCGGAACAGCCGTTCAGCTTCTGTAAGGCTAGCCCATAACAGTAATGCTCGCGAACGCTCTTCAGGACTCAGATATGTGTTTCGTGAACTCATAGCAAGACCATCCTGCTCGCGAACAATTGGATGTCCAATAATTTCTATGTCCATGTTTAGATCCTGGACCATGCGCTCAATTATCTTCAACTGCTGGTAGTCTTTCTGACCAAAGACTGCAAAATGAGGCATTACAATATTGAAGAGTTTCGCAACAACTGTGGCAACACCAACGAAATGACCAGCCCGAGATTTTCCACACAACTGATTTTGGAGGTCTCTTACCTGAACATAGGTAGTGTAGCCCCTGGGATACATTTCCTTGCTGTCAGGGAAGAAGATAATGTCTGTTTTCTCCTGCTCCAGCAAAATTGCATCCCTGTCAAAGTCCCGAGGATATTTCGCAAGGTCCTCATTTGGCCCAAACTGGGTTGGATTGATAAAAATACTTACAATAACTATGTCTGCAAGATCCCTGGCCTTCTTCACAAGGGCAAGGTGTCCTTCATGAAGATACCCCATGGTTGGTACAAATCCAATCTTCTTATCCTTTCTCAGTTCTTTTGATACGGCTTGTATTTCTTTAATGGTTGTAATTGTTCTCATGTTAGTGGAAAGAGTGGGAATCGTCCGGAAAGACCCCACTCCTCACCTCCTCTATGTAATTTTTGATTGCAGAGTCCATCTCCTCACGCATATCAAGGTATTTTTTGACAAATTTTGGTCTGAAGCCCCCGAATAAACCAAGAAGGTCATGGATCACAAGCACCTGGCCGTCACAATCCGGCCCTGCGCCTATTCCAATTGTAGGAATAGTGAGCATTTCAGTTATCTCTTTTGCAAGCTTTCTCGGAACACACTCAAGTACAACAGAAAAGGCGCCTGCTTCCTCTACCGCCTTGGCATCGAGGATAAGGCTTTCTGCTTCCTTGCCCTTCCCCTGTACCTTGTAACCACCCATCCTGTTTACTGACTGAGGCGTTAGCCCGATGTGGCCCATAACAGGTATTTCGATATCAACCAGGGCTTTGATGACCTCTTTCATTCTTGTCCCGCCTTCCAGTTTAACAGCATCAGCGCCGCTTTCCTTGATCATCCTGCCGGCGTTTCTCTTCGCCTGTTCAATGCTTTCATGGTAGGACATAAATGGCATGTCGATGACAACGAGTGCCTTCTTGGCCCCCCTGGTTACTGCCTTCGTGTGGTGGATCATTTCTTCAACGGTAACTGGAATCGTGCTGGTATAACCCAGGACAGTGTTTCCAACTGAATCCCCAACGAGTATGCTGTCAATGCCTGCCTGGTCAACGATACTTGCAAAGGCATAATCATAGGAAGTGAGCATTGTTAGCTTCTCCTTGCCCTTCCTCTCCCTGAATATAGGTGCTGTTACTTTTTCCAATCCCAATCCCCAATAAAAAAACCCTCTGAACACGGTTCAGAAGGTTTAATAATCTCTCTATCCCTCCGTCTCGGTCCAGTATTTGGATCCAAGCGAATTATGCACAGGAAAAGTATAAAGGCACTCGTTGATATATGTCAATAATTATTTTTTAATGAATTTATCAGGCGTAAATATTTTCTAATTGGATGAGCGTCTGCGTTGAGCATTCCCCTCAAACACGCTCGTTTGCTCCGGTGTTTCACATCGCTCGCTTTCGTCATCGAAACCTTTGCCTATGCAAAAGACCAAGCTTTCCCGACTCTCGACGGTTTGACAAAGGACAACCCGACACCATGCTCCACAGATCATTTTTGATAAATCTTCAGGCTAATCAGCAGGCTCCTGACACAAAAAAGGTCAGAATCTCTGTTCGTGAAGGGGTTTTCCAGCGATCAAAACCCTTTAAAAAACTGCTATTCAATCGCCCTCCTCCCCCGTTCACGTTCCATACATGTGATTTTCATTTTTGGGGATTCGAAATGGAGTACTTCATCATTCGGCAATAAGGGAGGGGTTCTACCCTCTTTGTGTTTTTCAAAATCTGCCTTCCCGGACGAGGACGTCCTTCCCCTTATTTCAGCTACCTTCTATCTCTGTGACACCAAATAGCGTGGGGCCGAAGGTGCCATGCCGGTGAGTCGGACGAGATCAATCAACCACAGTTAAATTCTGTTGCCAAAGGTAAAAAAGGCGCTATACTATTTTAATAAAACATACCCGCTGTTTTCATCATAAAGCTGACTCCTGGAAGAAGCTATGCTATCCAGGGCCACAGAGGGTGTATATGATGGGTATGCACAGCACATCTCTGCAATAATCAAGGAGGATGATGACATGAGAAAAATCATTATCAGCTTCATTGCAATGCTTCTTGCACTGTATGGTACTGTTGCCTTTGGTTCCTA
>Ga0255347_1001278_pt1 | contig 41894 bp, 34 predicted proteins | sample wastewater_treat_2_FD_192479 | JGI IMG/M metagenome (GOLD analysis project Ga0255347, IMG submission 192479) | Wastewater microbial communities from Lulu Island WWTP, Vancouver, Canada - plant24 | ecosystem: Engineered > WWTP > Wastewater > Unclassified | place: Canada: Vancouver, British... | reverse complement strand
AGGAAAAAGTGCTTAGTTCCTGGCACTACATTTTTTTCGTTCAAAAAACACGACCTAGATTTCATGCGGGTTTACGGACTCCAAAAGGCCATTTTTCGCAAAACACTGTAGAAGAAAAGTTTCACGGAACCATCCGGAGACGCCGGTTCTCCTCCGTTGGGTATTCTTCATGGTTGGCCCAAGGCACCTCTTATGTAATCGTACCATCTAAACTTACATCATACAGCATAAGGAGCCTCTCTCATGGTACGGATTCAGATTCAACTGACTGAAGATCAGACCACATGCCTAAGAGAGCTTGCTCATGCCGGCAACGAATTCCTTGCCGCCGTCATCCGCAAAGCCCTGGATCAGTATCTCTCGAGACAGGAGCCTGACCGCTGCACCTTTACCGGCAGGCACTCGGGGTAGTGGGCAAGTACCGGATCGGGATTCACGACGTGGCTCTGGAACACGACCGCTATCTTGAGGAGGAGTTCCGATCATGATCGTTTTCGGTGATACGTCGGGGTTCTTCGCCCTGCTCGTTCACGACGACTTCATGCACGTGCGGGCAAAACGCAACTTCGACCACTTTGCCGCCCATGACGTGCAGCTGGCCACGAGCTCGTATGTGCTTCTGAAACCCTCAGCCTGCTGCAGCGCCGCGTCGGCATGGAGGCCGTGTGGGATTTCAGCCGTAAGCTCATGCCACTGCTGGATGTAGTCTGGGTGGACGAGACCTGGCAGCGGAGAGCCCTGCAGCAGCTGCATGTCGAGCGCAATCGCGCCGTAAGCCTCACGGATTGCCTCAGCTTCGAAATCATGGAGGTGCGCGAAATCACCACCGCCTTCACCTTCGATGCGCATTCCCCCAAACGAGGCTTAGAGATTGCCGCCTTTCATGACCTCGATCACTGAGCATGAACAAGCGGGAGGACTATTCTATCCAAAAAAGAGACCCGCTGCTGAGGCGCTACTACCCGTGGCCTCACTGAAGGTTCCTCCCGGTCAAATACCCAGGACAGTCTCTAGGCAGGTACGCAGGGCAGTCGGACTTGAAAGGTACTGCCCTCGCCCGGCATGCTTTCAACCAGCAGGTCCCCGCCATGGGCAGCGGTGATGGAGCGGGCAATGGCAAGCCCGAGGCCGGTGCCGGTGGCAGCCTGGGAGCGGGCTTCCATGGTGCGAAAGAACGGCTGGAAGATCTTCTCGTGGTCTTTCTCGGCAATACCGATCCCGGTGTCTCTTATCACAATGGAGGCCCACTCTTCCCTGCCGTTCTGCTGCAGGGAGAGCTCCACCACTCCCCCCTCCCCGGTGTACTTGATGGCGTTGTCGGTGAGGTTCAGGAGGAGTCGCCGGAGGTGCGCACCATCTCCCACCACCGACACCGCCGTTACCGGGCCGAGGCGCAGAGCGACCGAGCCGGCTGCCGCCAGGACCTTCATCCGCGAGTAGACTTCCTGGAGGAGGTCAGCCAGGTCAACCACCTGCCGATCCATTTTCAGAACTCCCGCTTCGGCGCGGGAGAGGAGCAACAAGCCCTCCACCAGCTGGGCGATCCGCTCCACTTCCTCCAGACAGCTGTGCAGGGCGATACGGTATTCTTCCGGGGAACGCGGTGATCGCAGCGCCACTTCCAGTTCCCCGCGGAGGATGGTGAGCGGCGTTTGCAGCTCATGCGAAGCGCTGGCACTGAACTGGCGGATCTGGCTGAAAGCGGCATCCAGGCGGCCGAGCATCTGATTCAGGGTCTTGGCCAGATGGTCCAGTTCATCACCGGTCCCGGATTCCTCCACCCGCTCGGCCAGCTGTTCGGCCCCGATACGCTGGGCCGCTTCCGTCATCCGCGCCACCGGCTGCAGCGCCCGCCGTGCCAGCAACCAGCCACCAAACCCGGCCAGGAGCAGGGCGAGCGGCACCAGCCCGGCCATGATCAACAGGAATCGCATGCGTGTTTCGGTGGAGTTTTGAAGCGACATGCCGATCTGGACCAGGTTGATCAGGCGGTTGCCCTCCATCACCGGCATGGTAAGCAGGCGCACGGGATAGGTTCCAAGCCCCTCGACGGTTTCGAAGGTGGGAAGGCCCTGCGAGGCGTTAATGAATGCTTCCCGGGTGAGGGGTGGCCGTTTGCGCGCGGATGGCGCCTCCTGCGAATCATTACGACCGGTCGGATCGAACATCTGGAAATAGCGATCCCAAGGCGAAAACCCGAAGAATCGCCGGAACATTTCCTCGATTTCGGCCGGGGGAATGACCACCGCCCCGCCATGGGCCCGCTCCGCCAGAGTCCGGCCGACTCCATCGAGCGCCGCGTCCACTTCGCGCGCGAGACTGTAGCTAAGGAGCCCGTAGGCCGTACCGCCAAGCACCACCAGGGTGACGGTCAGAAGGCTCATATACCAGAAGGTAAGACGTGCCCGAATCGACTTGAGCGCCAAAGCTCACTCCGCTTTCAGCATATAACCCACGCCCCGGACTGTCTGAATCAACTTCCGCTCGCGACCGGAGTCGATCTTTTTGCGCAGGTAGTTGACATAGACATCGATCACGTTCGTCTCGGAATCGAAATCATAATCCCAGACATGCTCGGCGATCATGGTCCGGGTCAGGACCCGGCCCGGATTGCGCATGAAGTAATCGAGCAGGGCAAACTCCCGGGTAGTGAGATCGATCTTCTGGTCCCCTCGGTAGACGATCCGCCGGGCAGGATCAAGGGTCACATCCGCAATCCGGAGCAGCGGATGCTTGGCTTCCGTATGCCGTCTGAGGAGCGCTCTCACCCGAGCCACCAGCTCCTGGAATGCGAAAGGTTTGGTAAGATAGTCATCCGCACCGGCATCCAGGCCCAGCACCTTGTCCTCGATCGTAGCCCTGACCGTCAGCAGCAATACCGGAATGGTGACCTTCTCACGGCGCAGGGCGCTCAAGACGCTCAACCCATCCATCTTCGGCAGTTGAATGTCGAGGATAATGAGGTCATGGACTCGATCGAGCGCCAACTCCAGGCCGGTCTTGCCGTCCGCGGCCAAATCCACGGCATACCCTTCTTCCTCAAGCCCCTTTCTAACAAATCCGGCAACTTTTTTCTCGTCTTCCACCAACAGCAACCGCATCGCGTGCCTGCCCCCCTCCACTTTGCCGCATCACAAACCGCGCAATCACCCACGCGCCTCCTCTCACCTCCCATCATCAACAAAAACACCGAGTCGTCAAGCCCGCGTTGCAGCACATGAAATCCTTTTCCTTCCGGGGAGCCGCCGACCCTGCACGGTCCCGCCGACACGGCTTGCCTCCTGGACCGATTTTGATGATATACTGGCAGAGGTTGAACGCCCAATCTGCTTCGGCGAAGGCTGGGCTTTCATGGCAAGCATCCGCTCCGCATGCCGGTGACGGCAGCACAGGACCACCCCTGGCTGCCCTGAATGCCACCTCTTGAAAGGAAACCCGACCCATGGCTAACGAGATTACCCTGCAGGCGCTCGATCCAAGGCAGTTTATCGCAGAAAAAGTCAGAACCATCAGAGAAACAGTGGGCGAAGGCATCGCCTTCAATGCTCTCTCCGGTGGCGTCGATTCTTCTACCGTCACGCTCCTCGGCCATCAGGCCCTGGGGAATCGGCTCAAGACCGTCTTCATCGAAAACGGCCTGATGCGCGAGGGCGAGGCGGAACAGGTCGTAGGTTGGTTTCGTGCCCTCGATGTCGCGGTCGAGGTAATCGATGCCCGAGACGAATTCTTTGCGGCTCTGGCCGGGATCACCGACCCCGAGGAGAAACGCGAGGCCATCACCCAGACCTTCTACCGCCAGGTCTTCGGGCGCCTTGTCAAGGCAAGCGGGGCCAATTTTCTCCTGCAGGGCACGATCCTGACCGATATCGACGAGACCATTGCCGGGATCAAACGGCAGCACAATGTCTTCGAACAGCTCGGGATCAATCCTGAAGAAGCCTTTGGGTATCGCATCATCGAACCGCTCGTCGAGCTTCGCAAGGACGGCGTGCGGGCGGTTGGCAAGGCGCTCGGGCTTCCTCCGGAGGTGTTTTCGCGCATCCCGTTTCCCGGACCGGCCCTGGCGGCACGGGTGATCGGGGCGGTGACCCCGGAACGTCTCGAGACGGTTCGCAAAGCCACGGTGGTGGTCGAGAACCTGCTCCGGAACACCAACGCCTTTCAGTACCTCGCGATTCTGCATGAAGACCGGGTGACGGGAATGCGCGACGGTCAGCGTGATTTCGGCCAGCAGATCGAAGTTCGGTGCTGGGACAGTGTCGATGCCCGAGTCGCGGAACCGACACCACTCCCGTTTGACACTCTCCGGCAGTTGGCGCGGGAAATCATCCGCACGGTCCCGGGGGTTGTCAGCGTCACCTACAACATCACGCCCAAGCCTCCGTCAACCATCGAAGCCATTTGATCCGACACGGCAGGCCGCGGGTGGCACAGCAGCAAGCCTTCTGCAGAAGTCCCTGGACGTCGTTTCGACGGAAGCCGGAATTCAGGTTTTCCACCAGTTTCTGGACCCCGGCCAAAGGCACGCCGGGGGGAGGAAGGGTGTCATCAGGCCCAGGGGACGGAACTTGAGAGTTCTGCAAGAGGCTTTTGCCTCCAGGCGCTTCCAAAGATTGGACACCGGCACCCGACTCAAAGGCGCTGATCGTGGGTCGGAAGTCTGACAGCGAGCGAAATCGAGGTCGATCATGCGGGTCTTGATTGTCGAGCATTTTCCCTCACTGAGGACGATCGTCAGGCGCAAGCTCAATTCCATGAACCTGTTTGCCGATATCGACGAGGCGACCGGGGTTGAAACCGCCTGGACCTATCTTCAGTCCAACCCATATGACCTCGTGGTCTGCGATCTGACACTGAGCGATATGAGCGGCCTCGAGTTGATCAAACGCTGTCGCACCACCGATGGCTATCGGTTCATCTCCTTCATCATGATGGGAAATGAAGCCGATGCTCATGGCATGGCATCGGCCCTGGGTGAATGGGAAGCCAACGACTACATTGTTAAACCCTTTTCTCTGGGAACGCTCGAATCGCGCACCTTGCGGGTACTGGAACGGGCCGGGTACACTGACGAGAAGCTGTACAAGCAGATTCGCCTTCTGAAGGAAGCGGGGAGAATTGACGACGCCCTGAACCTGATCAACCGGGAAGAAGTCCAGAACCGGCTCAACATGGCGCGCTGGATCAATCTGAAAGGGGAATGCCTAGCCATGGCAGGTCAGCAGGAAGCCGCGATCGAGACCTTTGAGCGCGCCATCGCGATGTGTGATCTGATGATCGCCGCCTATAAAAACTGTGCTCATGTCAATGTTCAACTGGGAAAAATAGAGGATGCCATTGTCCTGCTTAAAGCGGCTGAGCAGATAAGCCCGACCGATACGGACCGGTCGCTGCAACTGGGGGAACTTCTCCTCAAAAAGGGCAGTATCGATGAATGCCGAGCCCACTTTGCCCGGCTTCGCAGCAGGAATCGGTCATACGGCAAGGACACCGCCATCGATAAGCGAATAGCGGACCTTTTTGTTCGACATGACTTGCAGCGCGATGCCGAAACCATCTATGCCGACATTCTCGATAACGATGGGGACATTGAAAACTACAATGCCCTTGGCATCACATATCGCCGACAAGGTAAATACCGGGAGGCGGAAGAGTGCTATCGCAAAGCACTCATGGAGCATCCCGATCACCCGACGCTCTACTACAACCTGGCGGTCCTCTGCTTTGCCCAGAACAATCGATCTGAGGCGGCAAAATATGCCAAAAAGGCATTACAGCTCGATCCCGAGTACTCGCTAGCCCGTCACTTGCTCAAACGAATCGAATCAAGCTCCCCCGCATCTCCGTAGCGCCCCAGGGAACCAACCGGCCAGGACGGAAGCTCCGGGGACCGGAGGCGTCGTACCTCTTGACCTGAAAGGCTATGCTGATGAAAGCCCTGAATGGGATGTGAAATGCACATTCAGTCGCAGAAATCACAAAACGAATTCACCTTCTGCTCATCAAGATTCTCCAGGATGGCGACCACCAGGCTGAAGGCACCAAGGTAGTCCTCGAGATGGATGATGCTGTTCTGAGTGTGAATATAGCGTGAAGGAACTCCGAGAACGATGGTCGGAACGCCCTTCTGGTGGAGATGGATGGCGCGCGCATCTGTGCCCCCGCTCCTGCGGACCGCCACCTGGTACGGGATTCCCAGCGATTCGGCAAGAGCGATGGCGTATTGCGCAAACTTCCGGTTCATTATCGCCGTGGGATCCATCAGCCTGATCTGTACGCCTCGTCCGACAACCCCTTGTCGTTCGTCTTCGGGAATGCCGGGCAGATCATCTGCAGGAGCGCCCTCGAGCACGATCGCCGCATCGGGATTCACGCTGAAACCAGCCGTCTGGGCACCTCGCACCCCGACCTCCTCCTGGACCGTGCCCGTTCCCCATACCGTGTTCGGGTGCGGGATCGTTCCCAGCAACTGGATAATCTGAATCACCAGGGCCATGCCAACCCGGTTGTCAAACCCCTTGCACAGCAGCATATCCGGGTTGTGCATCCGCAGGAAGGGACTCCAGGGGACGATGCTGTCGCCGAGCCGAATGCCGAAGCGTTCGCGCAGGTCGTCCGCATTCACCGCGCCCACATCAATGAACATATCCTCGATCTTCACGAGCTTCTCCCGCTCGCCCTCTCCCAGCAGGTGGGGCGGTTTGGCCCCGATGATCCCAAGGATCTCCCTGCCTTCCCGAGTGAGAATCCTCACCCGTTGTGCCAGCAAGGTATGCGACCACCACCCCCCGAGCGGCATGAACTTGATGAGCCCGTTCTTGAGGATGGTCTGAACCGCGAATCCGACTTCGTCCATGTGACCCGACAGGAGGATCCTCGGACTCCCCGCAATTCCTTTCTTTTCGCAAAAAATGTTCCCCATCCGGTCGGTCGAAACCGCCGGACCAAGCTCTTCTCGAAAGATACCGCGGATGCTGTTCTCATAGCCTGGCGCACCATGGGCATCCCCAAGCTTCATCAGCAATTCCAGTGCTCTGGTTTTCCGGTTTCCGCTGTTCATAGCCTCCCCTTGTCACCTCTTCGTCCCAGAGAGGCAGTTCCACTGCACCGCCTCCCCCATCTCAACAGACCGCCTGCCATTCCGTTGCATTCAGCCCCGTTCGCAGCAGTCTTTTTTCCCGATTCACCCGTCCTGTGCCACCGCAGCGCCCGCTCAGATTAATGCTCAACGGCCATGGCATCATCTCACCCGTGCCAGTGAGGACGTTGGGCCAGCCAATGCCCGATGGTTTCACCCAGCCACGGCTCCAGCCCCCGGGCCAGGTAAAACGCTGGCAACAGAAGGTTGTCGTGTTGGGAAATAACACCCTCTCTGAGAGCAATCCGAGCCAGGTTCGTGCCCGGATAGATGCGGATGCCGGTGGTCACCTTCATCGACTCGAGATCCAATGAATCAGCAAAAGCAAGGCTGGCCGTTACCGTTTCCCTGGTTTCTCCCGGTCCCCCGAGCAGCAGAAAGCCCATGCGGGCTATGCCAAACTTTTTCAGCAAGCCTGAGATATGCCGCACCTCATCCGGCTCGAACCTTTTGTTCATCGCCCGCAGGATTTCCCTGGAGCCGCTTTCGAACCCCAAACTGACTTCCATACAGCCGGCTCTCACCATCTTTTTCACCAGGTCTTCGTCGATTCTCCAGGGATAAAGAATGCACCTCCATTCGATCGGCAGGCCCATTTGGGCGATCTGGTCGCAGAGCGTCCTGGCATAGGAAGCGGGAAGATTGAAGGTGTTGTCAACGAAGAAGAACCGGCTGAAACCTGCCTCGACGTATTGCGAGAGAGCTTTGGTTACCATTTCGGGAGAGCGTTTGCGCAGGATCCGGCCTTCAATGGTACTTGTCGAACAATAGCTGCATTGCATGGGACACCCCCGCCGGGTTTGGAAAGGAAGCCAGATTGGCTGATCAGTGGGGAGTGAGAAGCATGCCGGATGGGCGGCAGGAAGCGGTAACGGGAAATCGTCCAGGTGCTTGATGGAATGTGCTTTCCTCTGGATGATGGACCTCGGCAAAATCAGACCGGGGATTCCGGAGCAGTCGGTTCTTCGGCGGAGGCATTCCAGGAGCATGGGAAACGCCGCTTCGCCTTCTCCCTGGATCCCCATGTCGGCGCCGAGATAAGCGAGGGCGCTCTGGGGAAAGATACTGAAACCGGCTCCACCCAGTATGATGGGAGCGGAAGACAGCTCGCGGCAGGCGGCGACCATCGCTCTCACCGGTTCAAGTAAGAACCGCGGCTTCGCCATCACCTGATCGTCAATGTTTCTGACCGATATGCCAATGACCTCAGGCTGAAACTCCCGGATTGCCACCGCTATCGCTGACCGGCTTGGCGATGCGGCTCCCGGATTGACCAGCTTCACCTCATGTCCCGCCCGCTGCACGGCCTCAGCCACGCATGCCAAGCCAATCGGCAGGACCGGCATGTTGATCTGTTCGGTGTTGGCAGATATCATCAGCACCTTCATCGGATCGCTCCGTTGCCTGCGTTTGCCATTTTGCACATCACCACGAGGAGTGACGCCCCGAGCGCAAAATCGAGCCGGGAGACCTCATTTGGAATCCATTTGCACCATCGGGTGAGAGCGCGTATGCTCGCATTGGTATTGTACGACGGGAGATAGCCGGGACAAAGCATGAAAATGACCATGAACACGGGCCATGGCAACGGTCTGGAAGACCGGGTGGGTGAAACAAAGGTGGAGGGAGAAACCGCAGAGAAGCCCACCTACGACAAAGAATGGAAAATCACTCTCACCGTCATGTTCACGGCCCAGTTCCTTTCCATTGTGGGTTTCGCCTTCGTCCTGCCCTTCATTCCTTTCTTCATCAGGGAACTCGGTATCACGGACGAGCACCTCCTCCCCATCTGGGCGGGCATCCTGGCGGCGGCGGCAAGTCTCCTTATGACAATTTTTTCTCCCATCTGGGGATGGCTTTCCGATCGATACGGGCGCAAGATCATGGTCGAACGGGCCATGTTTGCAGGAGCCCTCATCACCATGGCCACGGGCATGGTCACCGACGTCTACCAGCTCCTGGTACTGCGTCTCCTGACCGGCGCCGCGACAGGGACCATCTCCGCATCGCTATCGCTCGTTTCCGCAGCGGTGCCGAAAGACCGGCTCGGCTTCAGCCTGGGCCTCATGCAGGTGGCGGTTTTTCTCGGGATGACCCTGGGGCCCTGGCTGGGAGGTCTCCTGGCCGATGACTTTGGTTACCGTTACACCTTTATCATCGGGGGAGTGATCCTCCTTGCGGGCGGCATCCTGGTGCTGGCAGGGGCCAGGGAGGATTTCACCCGGCCTTCCGGGGCAGCCCTGAAACAGAGTGGGAGCCTAAGGGGGCTCCTCTCCTACCCGGGTTTCACCACGATGCTGGCGGTCTTTTTTCTCTTCAACTTCTCGGTCTTTGTGGCGATGCCCATTTTCCCTCTCTTCATCGAGGCGGTCGGCAATCTCACGACCCACGTCGCCTCTACGACCGGCCTTCTCTTTGCGATCAGCGGCGCGGCAGCCGCCGTTTCGGCGGCCGGCATCGGCTACCTCAGCGATCGAATAGGATATAAAAAGCTTCTGATTGTGCACTTGATTTTAAGTGGCATCCTGTGGGTCTTCCATGCCCTGGCGAACACCATTGCCCAGCTCATGGTGATCAGACTCCTTTATGGCTTGGCAGCGGGCGGGATTATACCTACCATGAATGCCCTCGTGGGCATCCTGATGCCCCGGGAGAGCTACGGAAAGACCTACGGCTTGACATCCTCCATGACCTGCCTGGGCATGACCGGGGGGCCTCTGATAGGAGGTGTCATGGCTTCCTATCTGGGATATCGGTGGTCCTTTATTTTTATCAGTGTCGTTCTCATCGTGGTGGTATTCCCCGTCGCGTCACGGGTGCGCACCAGCGTGAAGACTGCTCACGGCGGAGCGGCGGAGAGCATATGAGGAGGTGGATATGATGACGAGTACCAGACTTGAGCATGATCTCCTTGGAGAAATGAGGATCCCGGCCGACTGCTATTACGGCATTCAGACCCTGCGTGCCGTCCGGAATTTTGAGATCACCGGGATCCCGATTTCCAGCGTGCCGGAACTGATCCAGGGACTTGTCTACGTCAAGAAAGCTGCCGCTCTTGCCAATATGGAGCTTGGTGTCTTGCGGCCCGATGTGGTGCAGTATATTACGCAAGCCTGCGATGAAATCATCGCGGGGAAGCTCCACGATCAGTTTGTGGTCGATGTGATCCAGGGAGGAGCCGGCACTTCCACCAACATGAACGCCAATGAGGTCATCGCTAACCGGGCTCTTGAACTCATGGGGCACGAAAAAGGCAGGTACGACCTCATACACCCGCTCAACCACGTGAACTGCTCGCAGTCGACCAACGATGTCTACCCGACGGCCGTCAGGCTATCGCTGCTGATGCTGCTGACCAGGATGACCGATGACATGGCCTTCCTCCAGGCATCCATGAATGGCAAGGCCAACGAGTTCGCCGATGTGGTCAAAATGGGGCGGACACAGCTTCAGGATGCAGTGCCGATGACCCTCGGTCAGGAGTTTTCGGCCTATGCGACGACGATCGGGGAAGATGTCCTCCGGGTCCGAGAGGTCAGCGAACTGCTCCTCGAGATCAACCTCGGAGCCACGGCCATTGGGACCGGAATCAATGCTCCTCCGGATTACGCCAGGGTGGTGACCCGGGAACTGCGCAACCTGACGGGCATCCCGGTGGTGACGTCCCCCAACCTCATCGAAGCGACATGGGATACCGGCGCCTACGTTCAGGTTTCGAGTGTCCTGAAAAGGGTGGCGGTCAAACTCTCCAAGATCTGCAACGACCTGCGGCTTCTTTCTTCGGGCCCCCGGGCCGGGCTCAATGAAATCAACCTGCCTCCAGTGCAGGCCGGTTCTTCCATAATGCCGGGGAAGGTGAATCCCGTCATTCCGGAAGTCGTCAACCAAGTGGCCTACGAGGTCATCGGCAACGATGTGACCGTGTCCTTTGCGGCGGAGGCGGGGCAACTGGAGCTGAACGCCATGGAACCCATCATCGCCCACAACCTGTTCCAGTCCATCGACATGCTGCGCCGGGCGTGCCGCGTCCTGGCGGAAAAATGCGTCGACGGGATTGAGGCCAACCGGGAGCGGTGCCGGAAGATGGTCGAAGGGAGCATTGGGATCGTGACCGCGCTCAATCCGATCATCGGCTACGAGAACTCGGCGGCGGTGGCGAAAGAGGCGTTGGAAAGCAACCGATCCGTCTACGACCTGGTGCTCGAAAAGGGCCTCCTCAGCCGCGACGCTCTCGACGAGATCCTTGCCCCGGAAAACATGATGCGCCCGCGATTCCTTCAGAAGCCGCTTTGAGTGCCCGGCGCCGCAGCAAGATGCCCAAGACTCAGCCCATGTAACGACGACGAGTTCGAGGGGTCGACCTGGTGAACCTTCAGCGCTTTCAGGCTCGGATCACTTTTCCGGCTCGAACGGGGGCGGCGCTCACCAGGCACCTTCAAACCGCGCCCGAATGGATCTGGCATGAAGGGGAAGTCCTTCCGCCTCTGCCAGCGTAATGACCGTGTCTTTCAGGCCGGCCAGGCCGTTTCGACTCAAGTACTGGAAGGTCGGCTTCTTTATGAAATCATCCACGGAGAGACCGGAGAACATCCGCGCACACTGGCCGGTCGGCAGCACATGATTTGTGCCGGAGGCATAGTCTCCCACCGGAACCGGGGCATAGGAGCCCAAAAAGATCGAGCCCGCATGCCGTATTCTGTTCAGGGTAATAAACGGGTCCTGGGTCATGATCTGGAGGTGTTCTGCAGCGTACTCGTTTGCAAAATCAATCGCCTGGTCCATATCCCGGGCAATCAGAACATAGGAGTGCTTGCTCAGAGCCGATTCCAGGATCTCTTTCCGATCAAGGGCAGCGAATTCCCTGTGGATGATGCGGCAGACTTCGGATGCCAGTTTTTCGGAGGTGGTGACCAGGACGGCAGCGGAGTCGCGATCATGTTCCACCTGTGACAGAAAATCGATGGCAATGAGCTCCGGAGCACCCGTCTCATCCGCTAAGATCAAGGCCTCGCTTGGCCCTGCCGGAGAATCGATGTCCACCTGTCCATAGACCAGCATCTTGGCAGCGGTGACGTACTTATTCCCAGGTCCGACGATCTTGTGGACCCGCGGCATGATTTCTGTTCCATAGGCCAGACCGGCGACGCCCCAAGGCCCTCCCACCTTGAAGATTCGGTCACATCCTGCAATGTCCGCAGCCACCAGCGTGGCCGGATTCGCCTTCATACCCTTGCTGGGCGGAGTGATGGCCACCACCTGCGACACCCCGGCAACCCTGGCCGGCAGAACAGTCATGAGGATGGAACTGGGATACACGGCCGTTCCGCCGGGGATGTAGCATCCGACGATATCCATGGGACGCGTGAGGCGGCCGGCGAGGATGCCTTCCCGGACCTCTATGGACCACATCTCGCGCTCCAATTCGGCCCTATGGAACTTCACAATATTTCCCGCCGCAGTCTTCAAGCATTCCACCACCTTGGGATCCAGACGGGCGTAGGCATCTCTTATCTCGTCGGCGGTGACCTCCAGGTCAGAGGCTGAAATATCAGCCTTATGCTTTTTATAGTGAGCCAGAATTACATGGTCGCCGCGTTTCTTGATATCCGCTACAATGCTCCTCACGTCTTCATAGATGGAAGAGATGTCTTCCATGGACCTTTCCATGACCGATTTCCGTTGCACGGAGGTCAAGTCGTTAATCTTTATGGGTTTAAGCTCCATTGTAACATCCTCTCTAATATATGAATTGAACGTTCCATACCTTCATACCAAAGCTGTCAATTGCGGCAGGTTCTGAGATCCTCGCCTTCCACACCTCCCCAGCGCAGATGGCGGGTTCGTTGCTCAGTCCTTCACATATTCCAGCTCGAGGTACGGTGAGACCATCAGCCGAGAGAGCGCCGGATAGCCGAGACGAAACCCGACCCAGTCCCCCACCCGCGTGGGAGCGGAGGTGCGCACCACGAGATGGTCGCTCGAAGCATCGCAGATCTGGACCCCCGGCTCCATAGGGAACAGAAACTCCGGGTCCGTGTCGAGTTTTCCCAGGGCTAGAATGGCCTCGCCGGAACCCTGCGCTTTCGTCTCGATCACTTCCGCGTGGAGAACAAAGGTATCGCGCTCATAACCCGGCAGGGTGACGGGGTCGATGGATGACCGGAATCCCAGCAACAGGATCGTACCGACGCGGACGTGGTTGATCCCGGGGTTGGAATGCCCTTCGATCATGAGAGTCCTGAAGATGTTTGACGACCCTCCGGACAGCAGTGGCAGTGGACCCAGTTGGGATTCGACCTGTTTGGCGACGGCGACAAAAGCCTTCAAGCCTTCGAGAAGAAGCTCACAGGCACTCCACCGACGATAATAGGCCCCAATCCCCTGAAGCTGGACCCCCGGCAGCTCCCGCAGCCTGCGGCAAGCTGCCGGGACCTGGTCCGGCAGCAGCCCTTCTCTGCCGGTGTGGAGATCCACCATCAAGATCACGCCGTGCACTTTATGCCGGGCCAGGGCCTCGCTCGATAAGGCTTCCATGATTGCCATGCCGGCATTCAGGCTGACATCGGCCAGTGCCACGGTCCGGGAGACCTCGCTGGGACCGGGAGATCGCAGCAGCATGACGGGAGCCTCAATCCCGGCCGACCGCAACCGGGCGATATTATCGAGCCGTGAATCAGCCAGAGTCTGGATGCCTCCGGCGAGCATGGCCCTGGCAACTTCGGCATTCCCCGCCACTCCCTTGGTCACGCCCGTCACTTCGACTCCGTGGCTGCGGGCCATATCCACCGTTTTGCGAGCGTTGTGAGTTATTCTGGCAAGATCGATCCGGAGCCGAGGATTTGACATAACCCTGTTTCCTTTTAGCCTTCGTGAAGTTGAGCCCGCAGCAGGACGCCCAGAGACAGGGCCTTTCGAATCATGGGAACCCTGATTCTGCGCTTGGGTGTGCTTGCCTGGGATACTGGTCCACGGTTTGCCCACCAACAACAAAGGGGCCAGAGACAATCTCTCTAACCCCTTGATTTTTCTTTGGTGGAGCTACGGGGAGTCGAACCCCGGACCTCTTGAATGCCATTCAAGCGCTCTCCCAACTGAGCTACAGCCCCGAAGACGCTGTATCAATACAAGAGGGAGATGGTGATGTCAATCCCTTTCCCGCATTTTTCTCTCCAAACCCGCCTGAGCATTCGCCATAGCCCCCCGGGAATCACGCCCAATCCGGCTATTTCTTTTCCCAGCGCAGGAGTTCCGCGACCTTGCTCAGCGTGCTGCCCTCCCTGATTTCCTCGCGAATCCTGTTTTCCCGCTCGAGCACATCCATGCTGCGGTTGGCGTACTCGACGGCAATGCTGCGAGGCAGGACCACGACTCCGTCGCCGTCGCCCAGTACCCAGTCGCCCGGTTCCACCCGCTGGTTGCCGACGATGACCGGCACCCCGATTTCCCCGAAGCCTTTGGGCTCACCCGCATTGGGCATGATCAGCCGGCTGAACGCCGGGAACTTGAGATCAACGATGTCGTCGCTGTCGCGCAGGGCGCCGTCGATCACCACCCCGCCCAAGCCCCGCTGGATCGCGGAGTTGGTCGCCAACTCGCCCCAGATGGCAGGGCCCACTCCGCCACTGTCGATCACCAGGACATCACCGGGTTCCGCCATATCAATGGCTCGGACCGGTTTGGCCCAATCGCCGGGATAGGTTCTGACGGTAAGGGCGCGACCGACCATATGAATTCCGCGAAAAAGAGGATTGATCCCCTGCAGAACGCCGCCGCGATGCAACGCGTCCGAGAGGTTTGCCGCCGATACCATTTGCAGGATCTCACGGATTTGGGCCTCGCCCTTCCGTTTGAAAAGGGTCGTAGTCACGGCGCTACTCGTGTCCAGGCCGTGGCGGATATCGCGCGCCGCCTGCTCGGGATCGACTGCCTTGGTGATCGCCCCCCCCACAATGACGATCGCCGCACCGGACTCGATCGCCCTGGCGGCGGTTTCGGAATTGATGCCGCCGGCCACCGCCACCGGGATGGTCAAGGCTTCACTGACCCGGCGCAGGGTTGCAAACGGGTCTTTACCCTCCATCTGCTCGTCCACGGCGCAATGAACGCTCACATAATCGGCGCCAAACGCCTCCACCGCCTTCGCCCGGGAGACCACATCCTGGACGGCGATCATGTCCACCACGATCTTGGCCCCATAATTCTTGCCCGCCTGGATGCACTCACGGATGGTGGCATCGCTGGCGGCACCCAGCACGTCCACCACGTTGGCCCCGGCTTTGGCGGCGGTTTCAACCTCCACCCGGCCGGTATCCATGATCTTCATGTCCGCCACGATGGTGATTTCCGGAAACAACCGGCGCAACTCCCGCACCGCCTGGAGTCCCTCACTCTTGATCAGGGGGGTGCCGACTTCAATCCAATCCACTCCGCCCCGAACCCCGGCTTCGGCGCTTTTGACGGCCCGCTTCAAATCCACAAAATCCAGGGCCAACTGCAGAATCGCTTTCATATCTTCTCCTTATTCGACCACGGCATGCCTGGCCAGCAGATCTTCTCCCGCTTTCGCTCGAGCCTGCGACAACTCCAGGACAACCGCCTCCAGAAAGAAAAACGCCGCCTGCTCGAACAGGGACCCGGACATCTGCCGGGAGGACGGTTCATCCCTGCGGCGCAGTTTGCTCGTTCCCGGCACAATGACGCACCGCTCGACCAGGCGACCGATGGCAGAATCCGCCTGCCCGAGGATGCCAAAGGTGCGGGCCTGGTGGTGTCCGGCACTCCTGACCGCCTCGAGGGTCCAGGCGGTCTCCCCGGAACCGCTCAACACCACGAGCAGATCTCCTCGCCCGATCGCCGGGGTGATGGTATCCCCGCAGTAATAGACCGGGAAACCCAGATGCATGAGCCGCATGCAGAAGCAGCGAAGGATGTAGCTCGCTCTTCCCTGAGCCGCAAAAAAGGTGCTTCTAGCGTTCTGGAGCTCTCGAATGAATCCTGCCAGGTCGCTATCCCTGAGCCCTTCCAGCACCATTCGGTTTTCCTGGAAGATTATCGCGAGATGCTCCCGGACCATGACACTTTCGGTTTTTTTGCGATCGATCAGACGAACTGATGACACGAGTCTTCTCCCCCACAAAGGTTTTGGGATACTATATTTTGTCGCGGCACAGTTGGCATACGCGGACGGAAAAACGGGGAAGGGATTGACGCAAGGAAAGGCCGAAGGCGGGGGGAATCGCTGTAGAATTGAACCACAAGCCCTTCCGACAACGTTCAGAGGGCTCAAAAAAGCATTCCCCTTTTCACACGGAAGCCTTTCCGTCTCGGTCCCCAATCCCGGGATCCAAGCGGCGCGACTTCGTGCAGCAGGCACACTGCACAAGCTGATGCATACCTCAGGTGACAGAGTTTGTCAAACGCCTTATCGGCTCGATAGGTCTGAGAGGGTGGCAAGAAAGTCGCTCAATACGTCTTGGATTCCTTGACAGCCTCTGAGAAAGCCGCTAACCCAGGCCTTGGACTCAGGCCCAACCCAACAGCGATCACCTCATCGCCTCATTCGCCTAGGAAGCTGCGTCCCCCTGCGTGTCTGAATTTCGATGGTATTCGGTCCAAAGGTTGACGACCGCCAGACTGATCAGGTTGACGGTCGTAGCGGCATACCAGAGGTAGCTTTCGTGGGGTTTCAGGCGGGCAATCCAGCCGGACCAGAGCACAAAACAGATGATCCCGAACGAAAGGAGCGTATCGAGCGCCAGGAACAGGGTCGGGCGGTTAAAGAGTAGGCCTGTCTGGGCGATGAGGCAGAACTGGATAGTCGTCCGACGGCCCAGTGACGTCACCACCGAGCGCACCAGGTTCAGGACCAGGTCAACCCCCGCCCACACCACCACGACCCAGCCAAAGAGGCACAGTTCGGGGTGCAGGGAAATCTCTCCCTGGCGAATGGCGAGCAGTCCGAACAGATACTTGAAGACGCAAAAGGGAACCCCTATGGTCACCGATAGAAAAGCCGGAGAAAGGAAAAGACTCTTCCTGCCGCTGGTGGTCATCCTGCCGGACCGGTCTTCCTGAGGCACCGCCTATTTGAATTCGATTTCGACCTTGTCGGTCGTTTCAAACTTGAGACCTGGAATATCCTTCAGCTTCTCCCTGGCGGTGGCCATGTCTTCGACCTCACCCATGGCCATGAGCTTTTTGAAGGTGGCCTCGTCCTTAAACAGCTTTCCCAGGTCCATATCGATGAGAGTGACCCGCTGCTTCCTGCCGGTTTTTTCGTCCTTTTCAACATAGGTGGCATTGGACCTGGTGATTTCCCCGTCGACTTTGACCAGCAACTGCACATGAAAGCTGCCGAACATCTCCTTCACCATGGCCATCTCCTCCTCAGGCGGAACCTCGTCGGGGGCTGCGACCTCCTCCGCCTTACCCACCTCCTTTTCCTTCTCCTTTTTGGCCATCATGACGGTCAGTTTCGTGGTTGAACCCTTTACAAACTCGAAGGTAATCGGGGTTTCCTTTTTCTGCGGTTCCCCACCGGCGGATTGCCCAGCACTGTCGGAGACCAATGAGGGGCTGTCGGGTTCCGAGTTGACTTTGAGCTTATTGATGTCTTTGAAGGCATAGGTTACCTGAACGCCGGCCGTACCATCAGCCTTCCGGACCTCCTTCGCCGCCACAAAGGTCACCCCTTCGCCCATCTGTGAGGCTTTCTCCCTGTAGCTCTTTTCACTTTCCAGGAATGGGTTTTGCGGTTTGCCCTGCGGCTTGTCGCCCGTTCCTTCCGCTATCTCCTCGATCATTTCCTGTAACGCTTTGGTCAAGTAGAGGGTTGAGGCAACGGTACCACTGCCGTCCTTGTTGACCGAGATGACCGTGGACTCATCAATGCATCCCGTGAGCGCCAGCATGGTCAGGATCAGGGCTCCGAACAATGCTTTTCGTATCATGGCAAACCTCCTCTTCCGATAACAGAACAGGCGCACTAAAAGCACTTCCAAACGCTGAAAACATCGCCGCCGAAAACCGCTGCCCGCCAGTGCAAGCCTTTTCACAGCGGTGAGCATGGCGGGCTGCCCCATGGGGAAACGCCGCAGGTTGACCTGCCAGGGCAGGCAGGCGGGATCGGGCTGGACAGTGATCGGGTGGTGTTCAACCATTGAGCAGGCGCAACCTGGCAGGAGCTGTCCCTTCTCTCCCGCACAACCGCCCCCCAGGCTGCCGCCTCAGGAACCTTTACCAGCCTTCTTGGATTTCTTATCCGCTTTCTTTTCCTTCTTGCTCTTCGCCGGTTTCTTTTTATCGTCTTTCTTCGTGTCCATAGCCTTGCTCATGATGGTCGCTCCTTTTGCTCCAGGTAGGTGCCGGGCTGCCTCCTCGACGCCGGCCAACCCACGCCCAACCCTTTCAAGTGCTTTTATCTCCCAAAAGAAGAAAAGAACGCCACTATCTCTTCGCTCAGCATAGTATGCCAAGCCCGGAGATTTCCATCTTCATACAGAAAGCTTACCCTTTTAACAAGAGGCGAATCATCCTTGGCCATTGTTCACACCGGTTGACAACTTGCACCGGTTTAGCCTTCTCGCCCCGACCATTTTTTTCAAGATAGCATAGAACGATGTGGGAAAGAACGATATGGGACCTTAGTCCAATATCAGTTGAAGACCCCTCGGGCCGCCGCGATCGCCGGGATTCTCTTTTCCATTTTGCTGACTGCCACGGTGGGCCTGCGCACGCGCATCCTACCCCGCTGGATAGCCCTCCAGCGGCTATAGTCTGGCACTTCTGCTCCTGGTGAGTAGCCATTTTGTCGACTGGCTGGGCCTGGCATTTCCCCTATGGGTGTTCCTGTTGAGTGCCTACATCCTGATTGAGAATCTGCGTGCGCCGAGTGCGGACACGGCAACAAACCCGATTGGAGAAGGCGGCTAATGAGAAGGATTTGGAGCAATCGCCGAATGGCGCATTGAGAAGAACGGCTTCATGAGTCCCTCTCAAGGTCGCGACATGATCGATTCCCCGCGGGATAGCAGTCCCGCCTTGATGGATGGAGATGACCCATGAACACAACCCCCCGGCTTGATCAGGAACTCGAACAGCGGTTGGCCACCCCTTTGCTGGACGTCTTGATCCGTGCCGGCCTGATCCTCGGCTTGGCCATGCTCTGCTACCGGGTCTTTTCCCCGTTTCTGACCCTTAGGGTCTGGGCGCTGATCCTGGCCGTCACGATCTACCCACTCCACCAATACCTGGCCGGCAAGGGCTCGCCGCAACCCTGCTGGTAGTCGTTGGCGTCTTGTTGATCGTAACGCCGACGGCGATGCTGATGAGTTCGCTTGGAGATTCGGTAGATGACCCGATTTACAGCGTGCAGAACAACTCGCTGCAGATTTCTCCCCCGCGTCCCGGCGTCGAGGGATGGCCGATCGTCGGCAAGCAGATATACGACGTTTGGTGGAAGGCCCATGCGGACCTGCCGGCCCTCGTCCAGAGTGTGCAGCCGAAGATCGGCGAGCTGGCGAAAACAGCCTTGGGTGCCGTCGCCAGCATCGGTGGTGCCTTGTTGCAGTTCATAGCCTCCTTCATCATCGCCGGCATCATCATGGCCTTCGGGAACTCGGGCAGCCCCACCAGCCAGGCGATCTTCGAGCGCCTCGTCGGCACCACGCGAGGCAGCGAATTCAGCAAACTGTCCACGTCGACCATCCGTGCCGTCGCCCAGGGGGTGATCGCGGTGGCCTTTATCCAAGCCATCATCGTCGGCCTAGCCCTGCTCATCGCCGGGGTTCCATGGGCAGGTGCGCTGGCGGTGATCGTGCTGGTCCTCGGCATCGCCCAGGTTCCGGCGCTGATCGTAACCTTGCCAGCGATTGCATACGTCTGGTCGAGCGGCGATAGCAGCAGTGCGGCAGCCATAGCCTGCACCGTGGTGTTGTTGGTTTCAGGCATGGCGGATAACGTGCTGAAACCGCTGATGTTGGGAAGGGGGGTCGATGCGCCCATGCCGATCATTTTGCTCGGCGCGCTGGGCGGCATGGCGACCGCTGGAATCCTGGGGATGTTCGTCGGCGCGACCCTGCTGACCCTGGGATACGAGATTTTCATAGGTTGGGTGGCGGTCAATCCGAACGCCGGGCAGGCTCAGGCGGAAAGCGAGGAGCAGCCGGGCAGCTGAATTGCCAGCTACCGTCTTCGAGTAAAGCCCTCATCACCCACTTGCCCTGGAGCCCAGCCTGGGCATCGAGCACGCCGAGGTCGCAATTCGCCATAGCGACGACCTTCTACACATAGCCGAAGGCCTTAAGCACAAAAAGCGCGCTCACGGAAGCAAACGCTGCTATGGCCGCCCCCCGGACTCACTCCAAGCCCCATGGCAACGGGCATGAGGGCCTTGGTGGTGGCCGCCTGGGAATAAAGGAGCATGGCGGCGGGAGATCATGGAGGGGGTGCAAGACGCAGCTTGTCCGCGAACCGAACGAGGTCAGCAACGGATTGCGCGCCCATTTTCGCCATGATTCGAGCCCGGTGGACCTTGACGGTCTTTTCGGTGGTCCCCAGTTGAAAGGCGGTCTGTTTGTTCAGCATTCCGCTGGCGACCAGCCGGAATACCTCCCGCTCACGCGGAGTGAGCGTCTCCAGGCGTTCTCTGAGCTGCTTCAGTTGCTCCTGATCCTGCCTTGATCGGCGGTCGGCCTCGAGAGCCCGAGAGATTGCATCGAGCAGTTCCTCGTCACTGAAAGGCTTCTGGAGGAAGTCCACGGCGCCCGACTTCATGGCTTTGACGCTGTCGGGAACCGTCCCGTAACCGGTGATGAAAATGATGGGAAGCGATATTTCTTTATCCGCCAGGTGATCCTGTAGCTCGAGTCCGTTAAGCCCCGGCATGTTGATATCGAGGACGAGACATGCCGGGGTTTCCAGTCCTCTGTTCGTGAGAAACTCGAGGGCGGAAGAGAAGACCCGGACCTCATGGCCGGCGGAACGCACCAGGCGATCCAGGGCGTTCCGCACCGAGGGATCGTCGTCAACCACACAAACCATCGGGTTTCCCCCCGTCATGACCGATCCTCGCTATCTAGACGACCAACATTATGCCCGTCGATGTCAAAAGCCAATCGGCAACCGAGTGATCATTCCGGCAAAGCCTGAAGCAAGGGAAAGCCGTCTCACATCGGAATAAGCGCGGCAGGTGCGCAACGGGTCCTATCCTGCCGGAATGGTCACAATGGGTGTCCCTTCCTTCGAGGGCTCCTCCACCAGGGTGAAGAGAAACATGATGAAACCAAACAGGCGCTTGGAAACGAAATCCCGGTCGTCGATCCAGAACCACCAGTCACGGTAGCGAACGGCGACAAAAACGTCATCCGGTTTGGCCTTGTCACTGCGAATACGCATTAGAGGAGTGACGGGGCGACCCTCAAAGATGTCTTCGTCACGGGTGGGGTAGGTCCTCTGCTCCCCGGCATGAACCACCGGAACCTCAATGGCGGCGCTCAACTCATTCAGGATGTCGAGCATGGAGCGGCTCAGGATGGCAATTTCCCGGTCGTGGGCCGGCACCATGCCAAAAACCAGGTTGAATTCGCTGGCTTGAGAGCTCAAACCGAGCAGCTCCCTGACCATAGCTTTATCCTGCTGAATGGCTCGGTCCTGGTCGCGGGAAAAGACCAGTACCGTGTTTTCCTGTTTCCTCTCCCCCTGCACGCGAATCCCGACCGTTCCTGAGCGTTGGATCCGCCCGATGGCGCGGATCGTTTCATAGAACCGGGGATCGGCGGCATGGCCTGTAAAGGCGGCACCGGAATGGTTTTGGAGCCCATTCAGGGCTTTCACTGTAAGGCGAAAAACGATTTCCGCCGGATAACCGGCCTGGATCAAGGACATGATGGCCGCAGGCGGAATGGGCGTCATCAGGCTCTGGGCGAACTTGTGGCCGGACAGCAGGTTGTAGGTGATGGTGGGGCGCTCGATGTACCTGCCATAGCCCCCCACCGATTGGGAGTTCGTTGCGGGTGGGCCCGACCAGGAGAACAGAGCATTCACCTGGCCCTCCAGTTGATACTGGCTGATCAGGGAGGCGATATCCAGAAACACCGGCGGTTCGCCGTAACGGAGCTTCACCAGGTTCATGAGCATCTGGTCCTTCCAGGAATCCGAGATCGCCGCAGGGTAGTCAAAGCGGTCCCGGGAGATGCTCCACGGACCGAGACTGCTGCACCCAACCTCCCACAACAGGATCACCCAAACCAGGATTGCTGACCAAACGCGCCGCATTGCTCCCTCGTCAACGATCAGTCGCTTCTCACTCAAACCTAACCTTGCCGTGAACCATCAAATTGGCCCAAAGCTACCAGAATCCTCGTGCCAAGTACACCTCGCGGGAGATACGAAGATCATTTTCAGGGGGTCTCCGTGGTGCTTGCGGAGTAAAATCTCATAGTCTTCACGATTATGGCTTGCTCCTTGTCGCCATTGGACCAAGGTCCAATAGACACTCCATCGCCCCTGGCGGTACAGTGCTGTGCCAGAACACCCGCTGTTTGAAGGAGACATCTACCCCGGTCTGATGGGCTTGCGGGGGGGAGGGAAGCCATGAAACTGAGGGAGGGTATGATGGGTCAACCGAAAATCGGGCACAGCGTCGTGGTCGGGAGCATCTTCCTGCTTACCTTGGGCGTTCTGATAATCACGGCTATTACCGAGAGCCTAGCTGACACGGAAGCCACCCTCGAGTTCCCTCCGCCAGCCACCGTGGAAGAAACGCTCAGCCCCATGGATATGAGCTTCCTTGAGCGCAAAAAGCCTCCGCCCATAACGGATTGGCTCAAGCAGAAGCTGAAGGATACGCCTCCCTTCATCCGTGACACGGACCTCAACCTGCAGTTGCGCACCTTTTACTTTTTCCAGGAGGATCTCGATCGCTCCCACAAAGAAGCCTGGGCCATCGGCGGCTGGCTGGAATATACGTCCGGCTGGCTATGAGACCTGCTCGGGGTGAGTGCCACCCTCTACACCTCCCAGCCCCTCTTTGCCCCCGTGGACCGCGACGGCACCAAGCTCCTGGCGCCCGGTCAGGACGGCTACACCGTTTTGGGCCAGCTCTTTGGCAGGATCAAGCTTTATGAGCGCAACGAATTTCGCTTTTTCCGACAGACTTAGGACAACCCTTATGTCAATAAATACGATATCCGTATGACTCCGAACACCTTCGAGGGTTACACGGTGCGAGGGGCTTTCGGCGACGACAAGGCAGGGCCGGGCGTCCAATATGTGGCTGGCTACGTGCCGAAAATCAAGCTGCGCGACAGTTGATGAGTTCATCTACATGTCGGAGGCCGCCGGTGCCACCGCCCAGCGGGGACCCGGGATGGGGGGTGCGCGTTTCAACTATGGGGCCTCATCCATCGCCGCCATCGAATACTATACTCCGGATACCCTGAATATCCTTTACGCGGAAGCCAAGCACGTCTGGAAAGTGACAGATGATCTGGGGTTCTACCTCGGGACCCAGTTCTCTCATCAACAGAGCCTGGGCGACAGGCTCCTCACGGGCGACTCCTTCTACACCTATCAGGTCGGGTTTCTGGGAGAAGCCGGATATCGGAATGGCATCCTCAGCTTTGCCTATACCAAGGCCGGCGACGGCGCCGACCTCCGCAGCCCCTGGAGCTCTTACCCGGGCTGGACCAGCGTGCAGATCAGAGACTTCAACCGGGCGGGCGAGCAGGCGTTTCTGGTCAAGGCATCCTACGACTGGAAACGTTTCCTTTCGGGCTTGACAACCTATGTTCTGTACATAGTCGGGGACGCCCGCAAAGACCTTTCGACAGGTAATGGTCTTCGTGACGAGAGCGAGCTCGATGCCGATGTCCAATACCGGTTTACCAAAGGATTCCTGGATGGGTGCTCGCTGCGGGTGCGCTACGCCAATCTGTGGGAGGAAGGCGGGCGGACCGTCCAACAGGTGCGGGTCATCCTCAACTTCCCCATTTCCTTGCTTTGAAGGAAAGGACCGAAGAAGAAAGGAGGAAGAATCGTGAACCTGAGATCAAGGTGCAATTCCGCGCTGGTCGGATTCCTGGTTTTGCTGTTGGCGGTGCCACCCCCGGCTTTCGGACAGGGCTCAGGGCCAGGGTCGATGTTCAGACAGGAAGAGCTGGACCAGATGCTGGCACCCATCGCCCTCTACCCCGACTCACTGCTCGCGCAGGTCCTGATGGCCGCCGCCTATCCGCTCGAGGTGGTGCAGGCGGACCGCTGGGTCAAACAAAACAAGAACCTCAAGGGAGAGCAACTCAATGCCGCCCTCGACAAATTGGACTGGGACCTCAGCGTGAAGGCGCTGGTCCCCTTCCCCTCGGTGCTCTCCATGATGAGCGAGCAGCTGGACTGGACCGCGAAACTGGGCGAAGCCTTCCTGGCTCAGCAGACGGAGGTTATGGGCACGGTCCAGAAGCTGCGCGCCAAGGCCAGGGATCAGGGCAACCTGAAGACGACCAGGGAGCAGAAAGTCATCGAGCAGGGCCAGACCATCGTCATCGAACCCGCCACCCCCACCGTGGTCTATGTGCCGACCTACAACCCGACGGTGGTTTACGGTTCGTGGTGGTATCCAACTTATCCCCCGTATCCCTATTACCCGGCCGGCGCGGTCATCACGGCGGGGGTGCTGAGCTTTGCCGCGGGGGTGGCGGTCGGGGCGGCCTGGAACAACGGGTGGGGGGCCTGGAATTGGGGCGGTGGTGACGTCAATGTCAACGTCAATCGCAACACCAATATCAACCGCAATCAGGTTTCCCACTACAACACCCAGAGGTGGCAGGCCGACGCGAGTCACCGCAAAGGGGTTGCGTATCGGAACGAAGCCAACCGTCAACGATACGGTCAGACAGGTGCCGGCTCGGCGGACAACCGGCGGGATTTTCGCGGCCATGCCGGCGATGCGGGTGGTCGAAGAGACGGAGACCTGGCGCAGCGACCCGGCGCAGGGGCAGGGGGCGGACGTCTATCCCAACAGCCGGGGCAGCGGCCGGCGACCAGACCTGCGGGGGGCTCAATGCGCCAACGCCCGGAGCAGCGGCCGTCCGGTGGAGCGTTCGAGGGGTTGGGGAGCGGCAGAGAGACCAGGATGAATGCCGACCGGGGGCGGGAGAGCCGTCAGATGTCTTCCCTGGGTGATCGCGGGCGAGCCTCAGGTGCCGGCTTCAGCGGTGGCAGCCGTGGCGGCGGCGGCTTTGGCGGCAGCCGCGGCGGCGGCGGCTTCCAGGGTGGCGGTGGCCGCGGCGGAAGCGGAGCCCGTGGCGGTGGTGGCCGCGGCGGTCGCCGATAAGTGAGATCATTCAGCTCTGCCGAGGGCGTCGAAGGATGACGGTCTCTGAACATTCTCGAATCGACGGAGGATCAAACCATGCTTCCTATCATCAAAAAGACGAGAAACCACTCCATGGGCGGGGTCGTGCTGCTCGCTCTTGCCGCGGCTTCGCTGACCCTGGCTGTTTTGCCCGCGGCCACGATTGCCGCGAAGGCAAAAGCAAAGCTCGACCAGCGAACCTTTGCAGCTCCCGAGGAAGCTGTCAATGGGCTCCTGGCCGCTGCAAAAGCCGACGACGTCAGGGAATTGCTGAATATTCTCGGACTTGATGCCAAAGAGATCATCTCCTCCGGTGATGAAGTCGCCGACAAGAACGGACGTGAGCTCTTTGTGAAGATGTATGATGAGAACCATAACCTGGCCGGACAGGGCGACGCCAGGGTGCTTCTCGAGGTGGGAAAAGACCACTGGCCGTTTCCCATACCCATTGTGAAGGAGGCTGGCGCGTGGCGTTTCGATACCAGGGAGGGTAAGCAGGAGATGCTGACCCGTCGCATCGGCAAGAACGAACTGAGCGCTATCCAGGCCTGTCTGGCGTATTTTGACGCTCAGCGCGAGTATGCCGCAATGGGCGGCGACGGCAGGGGTCTGCCCGAATACGCTCGCAAGTTTTTCAGCGAGCCCGGCAAGAAGGACGGCCTCTACTGGGAAGCCAGGGAAGGTGAAGCACAGAGTCCGCTCGGACCGCTCTTCGCCGCCGCCCAGGAACGGGGCTATGCCAGGAAAACGCCGGGACAGCGGCCTTCGCCCTATCTCGGCTACTATTACCGAATCCTGACCGCCCAGGGGAAGAACGCCCCCGGAGGGGCTCACAGCTACCTGGTCAACGGCAGGATGGTCGGCGGGTTCGCTTTGATCGCCTATCCGGCCGAGTACGGGGTCTCCGGAGTCATGACCTTCATGATAAGTCATGAGGGCGTTGTCTACGAGAAAGACCTGGGCCGAAAGACAGGAACTGTCGCGCCGGCCGTGAAGGCCTTCGATCCTGACCCGAGCTGGCGCAAGGTCGAACCCAAGTACCTGGAACCCTACCTTGAGGCCAAAGGGGCGTAACGGAAAGGGAGGAGGAGGGTTCCGGAGGATTTGCGTTCCGAGGTGAGGTGCGGCAGCATGAAGGATGTAGTGGAACGTATATAACTTCAAATGCCTCCCCTTTTATTCTCCGTGGCGAAGCCCGAGGAAGACGATAAGCTAGGAACGTGCCCATTAAATCCGCTGAACCCAGTCAATACAATTCCGTCGATTCCTGGGTGATCTCCAGTACGAGAGCTGTTATCGAACGACAAGGCCAGCTGCGAAACATTCAGGACGTCCATTCCCAAAGGTCAATGGAGGAAAGCATGCACAGGAGAATGAGCTATGTTGTTGGGAGATTAGGTGCTCGCACCGTGCTTTTGCTTGCGGTGGTAATGCTGATCGGCTCGCTTACAGAATCCGCATTGGCAGCCAGTGCACGGGAAATTGACGCCCAAGCCACCGAGGCACTGAAAACCCTCTACAAGAGCACCCCCGGCGCTAAGCCTCTAGCTGACAAAGCAAAGGCGGTGCTCATTTTTCCGAGTGTCGTTAAAGCGGGTTTTATGGTTGGCGGGCAATTCGGCGACGGGGCCTTGCGCAGGGGCGACAGCACCGTGGCCTACTATCGCTCGATGGCGGCTTCCTATGGCTTTCAGGCGGGGGCTCAGTCGTTCGGCTACGTGCTATTTTTTATGGACGAAGATTCACTTCGCTATCTTGACCAGAGTGATGGTTGGGAACTTGGAACCGGACCCAGCCTGGTTATGTTGGACAAGGGATTCGCCAAGCCCCTGTCGACGACTACCCTGCAGAAGGGGGTTTTCGCATATATCTTCGGCCAGAAGGGCTTCATGGGCGGCGTGGGCATTCAGGGATCAAAAATCACCCGGATCAACCCGGACTGATCAGGGAAGAACAGCATGGAGGGATAGTTGCTTGCCGTAGTGATCGAGCTTGGCGCGTTCCAAGGCCCGAGCACATCCTCAGGCTGTCGCGGCTTTGCCTGATTCTGCCGATGACCAGGGCCGAAGCTTTGCAGATGCGATGAATCAGCTCGCCCTCTCGCTCGATTTCATCATGAGCGCTGGATTCCACGTGACTCACGAAGCATCAGGAAAACGTTGGCTTTGGTTATGAACTTGCCGCGTGTCAGAGAAGGTGCCTCCATCGGCTTTCATTTCGTTTCCCGGCTTCCCGCCGTCGGGTTCGCCTCACGCGCACCCCACCAGGGTGGTCCCAACGCCTCGCAGGGCCTTCACCGCCTCTTTGACACGCTCCGCCATGGCCGCTTCCGCCACTCCGAGGTAAACCCGAGGGTCGTAATGCTTCTTGTTGCCCACGTCGCCGTCCACTTTGAGCACGCCGTCATAATTCCTGAGCATGTGGTCGGCGATGGCGCGTGTGAAGGCATACTGGGTGTCCGTGTCGATGTTCATCTTGACGACCCCGTAATCGATGGCTTCATGAATTTCCTCGGGAAGGGAACCGGAGCCGCCATGAAAGACGAGGTCGAATCGGGCTTCCTTCCCGTATGCCTGTTCCACCGCATCCTGGCCAACTTTCAGGATAGCCGGTTTGAGTTTCACATGTCCGGGTTTGTAGACCCCATGGACATTCCCGAACGTGGCTGCCAGTAGAAAGCGGGCGCCTTCGACGCTGCCGAGTCGGCGTGCCACCTCCAGCATGTCCTCGGGCGTGGTGTAAAGCTTTTCCGCAGGAGCACTCTCGGCTTTGATGCCGTCCTCCTCGCCACCGACCACCCCCGCCTCCACCTCCAGGATCAACTCATTGCGGTGACAGCGTTTCAGCAGGGGAACGGCAATATCCAGGTTCTCCTTCAGAGGCAGAGCGCTGCCGTCGAACATGTGGCTGTTGAAAAGGTTAGGGAGTCCGGCTTGGCGACGCCGTTCCGTTTCCTCCACCAGGGGGACGAGAAACCTTTCCAGCACTGGAGCCTGACAATGATCCGTGTGCAGCGCCACGTAAATGTCGTAACGGGCGGCTACCCGGTGGACGTGTTCGGCAATGGAAATGGCCCCCAGCACCATGTCCTTTACGGATGATCCGGAGGCGAAAGCCGCTCCGCCTGTCGATACCTGAATGATTCCGTCGCTTTGGCTCTCGGCCAGTCCTCTCAAGACCGCGTTGGCGGTGGTGAGGGAACTGACATTGATCGCGGGGTAGGCAAAATGGTTTTCTTTAGCTCTATCGAGCATCTTGCAGTAAGTCCTGAAATCAGCAACCGGCATGGCGCCCTCCTGTTCAGGGAAGTGTATGGTCGAGACACCCCGACAATTCTCTCCAATGCCTCGCGAAGTGCCGTGATAAAGTCCCGGCCTCAATTCATGGTATGCTCCCTTCGCCGAACCTTCATGTCGGTGATAGCTCTTTCACCGTTCGTCACTGCCGTTCCGGGACCAAGAACTGTCTTGCATGGAAAATCTCGTTCAGACAGACCCTGGTGCATCAATCTAAAGAGACAGGCATCGGTTTGACCTTCCAGATGTCCCGGCAATACTCATGGATGGCTCGGTCGGAGGAAAACTTGCCCATGCGGGCGACATTGAGGATCGACCTGCGGGTCCAGCTCTCCTGGTCGCGGTAGACCTGGTCAACCTGCCTCTGCACCTCCACATAGGGTGCAAAATCAGCCAACAACAGGAACGGGTCATGGAACAGCAGGGAATCGAGTAGCGGCTTGAATAGTTCCCGGTCACCTCGGGAAAAATGCCCGGAACGAATACGCTCGACTACCGCCTGCAGCTCCGGGTTGCCATGGTAGTAAGCGGACGGCTGGTACCCGTTCTTTTGAAGCGAGGATACCTCCTCGGCGGTCAGGCCGAACAGGAAGAAATTCTCGGCCCCCACCTCTTCCCTGATTTCGACATTGGCTCCGTCCAGAGTGCCGATGGTCAAGGCGCCATTCATAGAGAATTTCATATTACCGGTGCCCGAGGCCTCCTTGCCGGCGGTGGAGATCTGTTCCGACAAATCGCAGGCGGGGTAGATGAACTTCGCGTTCTTCACGTTGAAATCGGGAAAGAAGACGACTTTGAGTCGACCGTTCACGTCGGGATCCCTGTTGACCACCTCGGCCACTGAGTTGATCAGCTTGATGATCAGCTTCGCCATGAAATAACCCGGCGCGGCTTTGCCGCCGAAGATGAACGTCCGGGGACACAGGTCGCAGGCGGGGTCCAGTTTGATCCGGTTATACAGGGAAACGATGTGGAGTACGTTGAGATGCTGGCGTTTGTACTCGTGGAGCCGTTTCACCTGAATGTCGAACATGGAGGACGGATCGACTTCGATCCCGGTGCGCTCAAGGATCAGGCGGGCGAGCCGCTGCTTGCTCTCGCGCTTCACCTGCCGCCACTCTTCACGAAAAGCGCCGTCATCGACAAACTGCTCGAGCCGCCGCAGCTCCTCCGACCTGCTGATCCAGTCGCCACCGATTTTTCCTGTGATCAGCCGGGTCAACCCGGGATTGCTCAGCACCATGAAGCGGCGCGGGGTGACCCCGTTGGTCTTGTTGCTGAATTTCTCCGGCATCATGTCGAAGAAGTCACGCAGCACGTCTTCCTTGAGCAGCCGGGTGTGGAGCTCCGCCACGCCGTTGATGGCATGGCTGCCGACGCAGGCCAGGTGCGCCATCCGCACATAGCGTCCGCCGCTTTCGTCGATGAGGGACATCCGGGCCACCCGGGCATCATCCCCTGGGTACCTGGTCCTGACTTCATCGAGAAAGCGCCGGTTGATTTCATAGATGATTTCAAGGTGCCGAGGCAACAGAGTGGCGAAGAGATCCACCGGCCACCTCTCGAGGGCCTCCGGCAGCAGGGTGTGATTGGTGTAGCCGAAGGTGTTGCACGTGATTTCCCACGCTGCATTCCAGTCCATTTCGTGTTCGTCGACCAGGAGCCGCATCAGCTCGGCGACACTCAGGGCGGGGTGGGTGTCGTTGAGCTGAATGGCGAAACGGCTGGAGAATCGGCTCAACTCCCCGTCGATCAGCTTGTGCAAATGCAGCATGTCCTGGAGCGAGCAGGAAGCGAAGAAATATTGCTGTTCCAGCCGCAACTGTTTGCCCTGGATGGGTTCATCGTTGGGGTAGAGCACTTTCGTGATGTTTTCCGAGAAGACCTTCTGGTCTACGGCCCCATAATAGTCACCCACATTGAAGGCCTCGAATTCGAAGGATTCAATGGCTTCCGCTTTCCAGAGCCGCAGCAGGTTACAGGTGTTCACCCGGTAGCCCAGGATGGGAGTGTCGTAGGCGACCCCTTTCACCGTCCGGTGAGGAAGCCAGCGAACCCGGTAGCGGCCTCGATCATCCTCAAAAGGTTCGGTACGACCCCCAAAGCTCACCCGGTAGGAAATCTCCGGACGTGCGATCTCCCAGGGGTTGCCCAGGTGAAGCCACTCGTCGGTATGTTCCACCTGCCAACCATCGCGAATTTCCTGGTCGAAAATGCCGAATTCGTAGCGGATCCCGTACCCGATGGCAGGGATCTCCAGAGTTGCCAGGGAATCAAGATAACAGGCCGCCAGCCTGCCCAGCCCGCCGTTGCCGAGGCCGGGTTCCTCCTCCTGATCGAAGAGGGTCTGAATATCGAAACCTTCCTGCTCTGCCGTCCTGCAGACCCGGTCGTGGATGCCGAGGTTGATCAGGTTGTTTTCCAAATGAGGGCCGAGAAGGAATTCCGCCGAGAGATAACTGACAATCCTGACATCCGTTCTTCGCAATTGCTCGACGGTCTTGATCCAGTGATGCAGAAGCTGGTCCCGCACGGTGTAGGCCAAAGCCACGTAGAGGTCGTTTCTGGTGGCTATCTCCGGGAATCGGCCCTGGGTGTAGAGGATGTGTTCGCGAAACGTGCGTCTCATGCCATCGAGGCTCAAATCGGAACGGCTGCCGGCACGTCCTTGTGCCGGTGGTTGTTTGGCCCTGCTTTCCTTCACCATGTTGGGGCTCCCTATTCTCATTCGCTCGTTAATGGTCTTACTCTACAAGTCACTGCGTCAGGTAACCATCCTATCAGATTCCTCCACTTTGCTGAATGCTGCATCCAGCGCACCGAGCAATGATTGTTGATCGAAGGGTTTTCGGAGGTAGGCTATGGCATCCGTTTCCGCCGCCCTCCCCTGCCATTCCGGGTTATCCTGGGCGGTAATAAAGATAACTGGATAATTCCTTCCGGATGACGCAAGTTTCTCGTAAAGGTCCAGGCCCGACATGCCGGGGAGGTGAATGTCCAGAACGATGCACCCCTGGGCGTGAGGCCGGTCGGCGAGGAGGAAGTCCTCAGCGGACTCGTACGTCATCACCTGGTACCCGTTAGCACTGAGCAACCGCTTCAGGGCTTTTCGCACGGAATCGTCATCGTCCACAACGAATACGGTAGGGGGTTTCCCGGGCAACACACCGCCCTCCTTCCTGGAAACGGTTTCGCCGATTGGCCACTGGCATTTTCCGCTCAAAGCCTGGAACTCAAAGCGGGGGCCGGATTCGAAAGACACTCTTCCACGGCGACAGGACCATAGAACAGTCTGCTGAGAAAAGATATTGGACCTTGGTCCAATCAGGACGTATCGGACCGTCTTCCGGCCCATCTTTTCAGGACTCCGACGCTTCCTCGAGGGCTTTTTTCTTCTTGGCCTCCTCTTCGGCGATGACGGAGGCAATGGCTGCGGCGGCGGCCCCCGGAAGGACCGTTTTCGATGATGGAGCGGCGGGAATCGGCGCTTCCGCTTTCTTGTCGGGTTCCTCTTGCAGTGGCTCATCAGGCAGGCGCACCATCACGTGTCGCGTGGCAAACTCCAGGCCCGCCTTATCGAAGAGCTCCTTGAGACGCCTGTAGACCTGCCGCTGGATCATGAACTGATGACCGGGCTTGGATTTGAACTTCACCCTCATGATCAGGGCCGAATCGTCCAAGGCCAGCACGCCCGCGCACTTGATGGGCGAAAGCAGGTTCGGCCCTAATTCTTCATTCCCCTGGATTTCCTTGTCGATCTTCTTGACCACCTTGCGCACCTTATCGACGTCGGTATCAAACGGCACCCGGAAGTCAAGCTTGACAATGTTGTAATCCCGGGAAAAATTGGTCACCGTGCCCAACTGGCTGAAGGGAACGTTCTGCAACATGCCGCGGGTGTGGCGGAGATTGAGGGAACGGATCGTAATTGCCACGACGGTGCCCTTCAATTTGCCCGATTCGATATAGTCCCCAATGCGGAAAGCATCGTCGAGGAGAAAGAAGAGGCCGGAGACAATGTCCTTGATAAGATTCTGCGTTCCCAGCCCGATTGCCAGTCCGAGGATCCCGGCGCCGGCCAGGAGGGGCGTGGTGTCGATGCCCACGGCGGACAAGATGATCAAACCTACGGCCAGAAGCAGAACCACCAGTACGAACTTGCGGAGGAGTTGAAGGAGGGTGCCGATGCGGCTTCCCCCCGTCCCCATACCCCCTTCATCCGAGTCTTCATCAACTCCAATATGTGGTTGCATTGCTTTGATTTTCCGGTTGATTGCCGCTTCGCTCAGCTTCCATGCAACCCAGGCCAGGGAGACAATCAGAAGGATCTTGAAAGCAGCGGCGGTAACCTCCTCTCCAACCTGGACATCCAATCCCCACAATTGAAGCAACCAGAAAAAGATGATTCCCGCGATGGAAAGGCTCAGGCACCGGCGGAGGATGGGTATAAGACGGCTCACCGGGGCAACCTCAAGGACATCCTTCTGATCGGTGACTGTCTCGTCCGCCCTCCCCGCGTCGCAGCCTTCACCCTCCATTCCCCGCTGAACCGGTTCCTGCCTGTCCACCAGCCCCAAAAGCCCGTTCAGAAACCTCTGGCCCACCCAATCCAGAACGATGAACAGGGGAACGCTGCTGAGCAGGGCGAACATCGGGATCACCAGGTCATCCCTGCCAACGAGTACGTAGAAGACCCAGAGCCCCCAGACCAGAATGACATAGGGAAGCGCAAGAAGATGCCAGAAGGTCGCCAATTGGGCTCGGAACAGATTGATCCCGGTCGCCGCACCAGGAGAGTCCTGACAGATCATGCGGGCAACCGCGTCACGGTTGCGGAACAGGAGATAGACAATCATACCGAGGACCACTGCGGCATTGAAGGCCCGCAGGAAAATAATGCTCTCTTCACTAACGCCCTGCAGTTCCAAAAGCCCCCTCACCAGAAAGGAGAACCCCAGAAACAGAACGAGCCCCATTGTCCAGCGGTAAAGGTGAATGGCGGTATGGTCCGTCAGGGGCGGCAGTCTCAACGCCAGGGATCGCGGCGCCAGCAAGAACCGCGAGAGCAGGCCGATCCCGCGGACGGCAAGCACCACCACCAGGAATAGCCCGAAGGCCAGCCTGGCGAATGGTCCACGATTGAAGAAGAGGAAAAAGACAATGAAGGTTGCGAGAGCAAACACACAGAGGGAGATGAATTCGAGCAAGGCGCACAGCAAAAGGCGTTTGAGCTTGACAGACCAATGAGCGGAGGAGGATGCGGTGAGTCGCTGTCGCATCCCGGCGGCATAGCGGCCGAACAGCCATTCGGCTCCCAACCCTGTACCAAGAAGGGACAAGATGGCCGCAAACATTATAAGAATGTTCGAGGTCCCGCCTTTGCCCCTGACATCAGCGTACGCCTTCGGCAAGAAATCAGGGACGGCCGCCACGCCTGAGCGGATGTCCTTCAGTCGTTTATGGAAGGCATTAATGTTTCTCTCAACGATTTGCGCCAGTCGGGCAACACCGCCGGCCTCTGGCGTCGCCTGCTTTTTGGCGTCGGCCAAAGCCTCCGCTGCCATCTCCAGTTCATGGATCAACAGTCTTCGGACTTGGTCGTCACTGAGATTGGCCATGAGCTCGTTGATTTTCGTCTTGTCAAGGTCTTCGGGGATTTCCGGCAAGGGCTGGACAGATTTTTCATGGGTCTTTTTGGCCCCGGAGGAGGTAAACAGCATCATCGCGCCTTTGTCTTTGGCGTTGGCCGGTTCGGCTCCCCAGAGAAGGCCCAGGAAGACGGCCAGCATCACAACCGATGGTTTGAAGAATCCATTCAACTGGAACATCGCTACCTCCCCAGACAAATGATGGTCGCTAAATCCATCTCAAGCAAATGCCAGTTCCGGCAAATTCCCGACTGCTGTCCCGGACTGAACTCCGGCGCGTGGCGACAGTCTGTTTTTATCCAAATTCCAATTTTACAGCACGGCGTGAATTGCAGCATCGTTTGCCTGTGCCCCATAGACTATACAAGAGCTCGGGGGAGATGAGATATTGGACCTTGGTCCAATGATAACAGTATATGTATGGCTGGGAGGATTCGAGTCCCTGCGTGTCCGCGAACCGAACGAGGTCCCCATGAAAGTGCGCCTCCATTTTGGCCGCGACGTGGTCTCGGTGAACGTGAGTGGCCTTTTGGACGGCCCTGGACAGCGGCATTCACCGAAGTTGCGTTTTTCAGGCCCACGAAGTAGGATTTCGGCATGGTCGCCATGACCTGAAAGTCCGTCCTAGTACAGCGCGGCATAAGTCTCAAACCGATTGGGCAGGTGTCTTGCTGTTCCTCTTCCCGTTGCGTTTCATGTTCATTCAACGCAACCTACAGAGAGCACCGGCCCTAACACGAGGATGGTAGGTTGCGTTGAGAGGAGCGAAACGCAACATGTATAGGGCGCCTAACTTTCGCCGCGCTGTACTGGGCGCTCGGGATCGAGGGCAGCGCCCTTGCCGCGCAAGGCCCTGGACGAACGATGGAGTCAGCCATGCCGCTTGCTCTCCCAACCACATGGGCAGCGTTGTTATATTCCTTCTTTTGGATCACGCTGCTGGCCCTTGATTCCGGTGCCGGCTTGGTCCACGCTCAGACTCACCCTGGAACGGACCTGGCCGCCAGGCAAATCCTCGTCCTGCACGCCTGCGAAGGGAGGTCACCCGTTTTCCAGGAAACCGACAAGGGAATCTCAAAGACCCTTCAGTTGAGCGGGATGCCCACCCTGAATCAGTTCTTCGAGTCCCTGGAATTGAGGCGAAACCCCGGCTCCGAACACCGCCGCCTGCTGGTCGAGCAAATGCGCGTGCGCTACGGCCATCGCAAGCTCGACGCGATCATCACGGCGTACCCGGAAGCCCTGGAATTTGTGCTGAAGGATTGCAGCGAGATCCTGCCGGCTGTTCCGATCCTCGCCCTGTACCTCCCGCAGGGCTACCAATTGCCGCAGACAGACCGGCTCATCACCGGGCATGCCCCATCGGCCGATGTCCCCGGCACCCTTGAGATTGCGCTGAAACTGGTTCCCTGGGCAAAACGCGTCTATGTTGTGAGTGGCACCCACGAGGTCGACCGAAGGATCGAGGAACGAACCGGAAGCCTTTCCAGGAAATGGGAGGGACAGCTGGAGTTCCTTTTTCTGAGCCACCTGCGTTTCGATGAGATGCTGGCCACTGTATCCAGCGTGCCGCCCGGCTCCATTATCCTTGCCTTGGCCTTCAGTCAGGATGTCACCGGGACAAGCTACACCACCCCCATAGTAGTCGAAAGGCTGAGTCGGATCGCCCCCGCCCCCATCTTTGGCATCCTCGAGACCATGCTGCGGCGCGGGATTACCGGGGGTAGCCTGATAAGCTTCGAGGTTATTGGCGAGAAGGCGGGCCAACTCGCTCTCGATCTTCTCGACAATGCCAAACCTCTGGACAATCTCCCGGCCAGGCTTGACGTACCGCCCGTACCCATGTTCGACCGGCGGCAGCTCAGGCGCTGGCACTTGAGTGAAGATGCGCTACCGGAGGGCAGTGTTGTCATAAACAGCGAACTCACGCTTTGGGACTTGAGGTATTACCTCATTGCCACCCTGGTCTTTATCTTGGCGCAATCGGCTCTGATCACACGATTGGTGATAACCACGCGTCGCCAGAGATCTGCCGAGGAGTCCCTGCGGCAAAAATCAGAGGAGCTGGATCATTTCTTCAGTGTCTCCCTCGACTTATTGTGCATTGTGAACATCCAGGGTTACTTCCTGCGCCTGAACCCAGCCTGGGAAAAGGTCCTCGGTTACCCTCACGAGGAACTCGTGGGCAAACGGTTTTTTGATCTCGTGCACCCAGACGATTTGGCGGCCACCCTTGAGGCCCTGTCCAAACATACTTCCCAGCAGAAATTGGTCCATTTTGAGAATCGGTACCGCGCCAAAGACGGCAACTATCGTTGGCTGGAATGGACTTCAGCCCCTGAGGGAAACCTGATTTACACAGTCGCACGCGATTTGACCGAACGGCTGAAAGCTCAGGCCGAGGATCAGCAGCGGAGGGAAGAGCTTGCCCATGTGAGCCGGATCGCCATGATGGGTGAACTGACGGCCTCCCTGGCCCATGAAATCAACCAGCCGCTGACGGCCATTCTGAGCAACGCCCAGGCGGCCCAGCGATTTCTCTCACAGACCCCGCCGGACCTCGGTGAAATCCGACAGATCCTCGATGACATCGTCCGGGACAATAAGAGAGCGGGCGAGGTAATTCGCAGAGTCCGGGCTCTGGTGAGGAAGGAGAAGCCCCGTCAGGAACCCTTGGACCTGAACGAGTTGATTCAACAGGTTGTCGAACTTGTTCGGGGTGATTCCCTTCTTCAGGGATTGTCCATCGCGACGGATTTGAGTCCTGAGCTGGTGGCGATTTATGGGGACGGCATCCAGCTGCAGCAGGTGATCCTGAATTTGATTCTCAACGGGGCCGCGGCGATGAGGAATGCACCCCTGGCTCAGCGGAGAATCATCGTGAGAACCGCCATGACAGACAACCACACGGTGATGGTGAAGGTGACGGATTTTGGAGTCGGCATCGACGAAAACAACATTGGCCGCCTCTTCGAGCCTTTTTACACCACCAAATCCGAGGGGTTGGGCATGGGGCTTTCCATCAGCCGGACGATTGTCAAAGGCCACGGAGGAACCATGGAGGCTTCGAACAACAAGGATGGCGGCGCTACCTTTGCCTTCACGCTCCCCGCTCACGAGGGTGTTCCGTCGTAACTGGGGAATAGCATCTAATACTGCTCGGCGAAGGTCATCACCCTGCCCGGCATGGCTCTTATTGGACCAAGGTCCGATAGACACTCCTTCTCCCGCTGATATTAGGGTGTTTGACCGAGCGGCATCTGCATGTCCCCAGTCTATGTCTTACGCCCGTCAGGAGATGACCCATGAATCCGAAACGAATCATCATTCTGATCATAGCCCTAATTGCTTCGGCCCTGATTGTGTGGCATGATCTTCCCATTGAGTTTCCAGGCATAATTTTCACGTTGTCCATGCTCTTTCCGAAAGTATTCGCCGTAGTTGCCCTGACCATTTTTGCCTTTCTGTTCGCAGGCGAGAAGAAGCAGTCGTCATAGCAACCTTCACCCGCATCACCCGTAAGGAGCCAGCGATGGGCAGGACTTATCGGAGATCACCGTCGGAAACCACCCTGCTGGGCGAGCGCAGGCGCTGTCTGCCCTGGCTTTACGGAATCATCCTGCTCGTTGCGATCAGCGGTTGCGCCCATTACTCCATCAACCAGCCCTTGAGGCAGGCCGATCCTGACGCTGGTTATCGGGGCAGAAACCTCATCGATCCGGAAAACGATGACCAGTTGCTGCTGCTGCTCACTTTCTCCGGGGGAGGGACCCGGGCCGCCGCCTTTTCCTACGGGGTCCTCGAAACCTTCCGCGACACGACGGTCTTCATCCAAGGCCGCCAAAGGAGGCTGCTGGACGAAGTGGACTGGATCTCGGGTGTTTCCGGCGGGAGCTTTACCGCGGCCTACTATGGCCTCTTTCGGGATCGTATCTTTGAAGATTTTGAGGCCCGTTTCCTCAAGAAGAATATCCAGGGCGACCTCACCCGTGCCACCCTCTTCAACCCCATCAACTGGGTAAAGCTCCTGTCGGGTTACTATGATCGCAGCGACCTCGCCGCGGATTACTACCACGAGCATGTCTTCGGAGGAAGGACCTACGCCGATCTGCTCGCCGGGAAGCAGCCGATGATCGTCATCAACGCCACGGACATGGTCCAAGGCACCAAGGTTGCCTTCCTCCAGGATACCTTCGACCTGATTTGTTCGGACCTTTCAACCTTTCCCATCGCCCGCGCGTGTGCCGCTTCGTCGGCGGTACCCATGGTCCTCACTCCCATCACCTTGCGCAACTACGCCGGCCAGTGCGGCTACCGGATGCCCGAGGCGCTCGCCCAGGCCATGCGACCGCCCAGGGACTTCAGCTCCCGCCGTTTCGACCTTGCCAACGACATGCTGCCCTTTCTGGATTCCCAAAAGAAGCCCTATATCCACCTGGTGGACGGAGGAGTTGCCGACAACCTGGGCCTTCGAGCCGCACTGGAGCGGGTCACGCTGCTGGGTGATCCATGGACCACCCTGAAGTATGCCAACTTGGAGAACACCCACAAGATCGCTTTCATTGTGGTGAATGCCGAGACCGCGATCAACGACAAGTGGGACCGGTTTGAACAGGTGCCGCCCTTGGTCGCCATGCTCGATTCATACTCCTCGATCGCCATCGAACGCTACAATCGGGAGACGGTGGCGCTCCTGGTTGAGAGCTTCCCTCGCTGGGCCGATGAGATCCGCCGCGGGCGGTGCGGCTCGAACCCGATTTCGACGGAACCGGCGACTTGCGGGGATATTGAGTTCTACCTTGTCCAGGTGAGGTTTGACGCTTTGGACGATGAGGTCCAACGCAACTTCCTGAAACGTCTTCCCACCTCCTTCGTATTGCAGCCGGAAGAAGTGGACCGGCTCCGGGAGGCTGCCCGTCGCATCCTCTCCGAATCCCTGGAATTCCAGAGGTTGCTTCAGGATCTTAAATAGCGGCTCGGGCATGGGAGTTCGGATCGCTGTTTCGATGAGAGCCCCTCTCACCAATCAGATGGTCCGCTTCACGGCGCGCCTCCGCGACAGGCCCAGTCCCTGCCGGTCTTCCTGCAGCGCCCGGAGCTGGTCCTCGATATCGATGATGTGACGCTCAACTGCGAGATTGAGATGTTCGAGGTAATGCTGCACCGCCACGCGCCGTTCCGGAACGGGCACGGCATCAGCCAAATCGATCAGGGCGGAACGCAACCGCCGCATCACCTGGATCGAGGTCGCCCCATACTGCCTGATCTCGTCAAAGGCAAGCACCAGGTAGTCTTCCCAGGTGGGCGTGGGGAAGATTAGCCGGAGTGTTCCCGTTGCGTCAGCGATATACCCGGCTTCGAGCTCGCGTCGGCCAGGACGGCGCAGCAGGTCTTCGATCTGGTCGAGGGCCTGGACGGCGGTAGTAGGGTCGTTGATGGCAGGGGAAAGCGCCCTGATGGCAACATCCACCAGCAGTCGAAGCGAGTACTTGGGATCCTGCTCGAAGGTGCGCTCACTCTCCAACCTTATGGCGCGCCGCAGACTCGCCTCAGGGATGGTGTTCGTTCCGCCGTGCACCCTCAGGAGCAATGATTCTTCACCCACGGTGTCACCCACCGCGCAATCCATGACGATGACGGCATCCACCTCACCGGCCAGGCGAACCAGGGCTTTCACATCGAATGTCGCTACGGCTCGAGGCTCTCCGGTATAGTAAATGGTCTGGCTGGGTTTGAGATTCTGCACCTCTTCCGCCATGCTGCTCAACAGAGCAACCTTCTCAGCCGCTGTTGCATCGAGTAAGGGAAAGCTTTCCTTCACCACCTTGCGCCCTCTTTTACCGATGCTTTGTAGAACTCGGGTGATTTGGAGGCTGGTCAAGCGCTGAACGAGACGGGCGAATAACATGGTGCTGGCGATGAGCAGCAGGATGACAATCATGGTCGACAGCAGGGGCACCTTGCCCGAGCCGTAGCGGTCAATCGAGGCCAGGGCGGCAATTGCGTACAAAAAGGTGGCGATGAATATCCCCAGGGAATGGTAGAGCACCGGGTCGCGCCCAAGCCAGAGGACCAGGCGGGGCGAGTAGACCGTGGCGCTGAACTGGACCATGACAAAGGCCAGGGAAAAGACGATGCCGGTAAGGGCCATCATGCCTGAGGCGATGGAGGAGAGAAGCGCCTGGGCCGAGGCAACTGAGACGTTCTGATTGTAGGAAGCCAGGTAAGCGTTTTCAAACCGCGGCAGGGTGAGTGCCGCCACCGCGGTTACGCTCACACAGATCATGGGTATCATCCAGACCGGCCTTTTTGACCCATACCACCTGAGCAAGCGAATCATGGTATACTCTCACTGGTAGCGGTTTTGACTTGAAGCCCAAAGCGCCATCTCGAGCAGCCCCAGGAAGGGCTGTCTTCAAATTCATGATGACTCTTATCAGCATCACGAATACAATAACATACCTTCTACCCCGAAAAGATATTGGACCTTGGTCCAATTCGGACCGTTGCCTCTATGGTTGATTCTGAACCCACTGCGGATATTGTTCTCGACCGTCATTGGACCAAGGTCCAATTGACACCGATTCACTCTCCAGGTGTAGGATAATATGTGGGAGGCATCGCATAGCCGCTGACTTGAAGTGAGGCTCGGTCCGAGATTCGTTGCCGGTTGTCCCGGCTGCAATTATTGGAACGGGGCTGCGGGCGACGACAATCGGCGGAAGACGCTTGGCCGGCAGTGGTCTCATGGATAAGGGAAGGCGATGAAGAAGCCGCAGCCGAGAGGAAGTTCATGAACTCGGCGGGTGGTCCCTGGGATTTTTGACCATCACCATGAGGAGACAAACATGAAGGCGCTGGAGAACTCCGAGGAGCAGAAACGGCTGGATGAAGCTCGCGAAAAGGGCGTTCCCTGGAAAAAGTGGGGGCCGTATCTCAGCGAGCGACAGTGGGGGACCGTGCGCGAGGACTACAGCGAGGGCGGCGATGCCTGGAACTACTTCACTCACGATCATGCCCGCTCGCGGGCCTACCGCTGGGGGGAGGACGGCCTCGCCGGCATATCCGACGGGAAGCAGCGCCTCTGCTTCGCCCTCGCCTTGTGGAACGGCAAAGACCCGATCCTCAAGGAACGCCTCTTCGGACTCACCAACAGTGAAGGGAACCACGGCGAGGACGTCAAGGAATACTACTTCTACCTCGACAGCACCCCCACCCACTCCTACATGAAGTATCTCTACAAGTATCCCCAGGCCGCCTACCCCTATGCGGATCTGGTGGAGACCAACCGCCGACGCTCCCGCCACGAGTTCGAATACGAACTGCTCGATACCGGCGTTTTCGACAGCGACCGCTACTTCGATGTCTTTGTCGAGTACGCCAAGGAAGCGCCGGAAGACATCCTGCAGGATGTCTTCCGGCGCTTCCTTGGCGTACTCGACAAAGACATCGAAGTAGCGGTC
>Ga0255347_1001277_pt1 | contig 41922 bp, 48 predicted proteins | sample wastewater_treat_2_FD_192479 | JGI IMG/M metagenome (GOLD analysis project Ga0255347, IMG submission 192479) | Wastewater microbial communities from Lulu Island WWTP, Vancouver, Canada - plant24 | ecosystem: Engineered > WWTP > Wastewater > Unclassified | place: Canada: Vancouver, British... | reverse complement strand
CGCAGCGGCCAAGCGCAGCGACCAAGCGCAGCGACCAAGCGCAGCGACCAAGCGCAGCGGCCAAGCGCAGCGACCAAGCGCAGCGGCCAAGCGCAGCGACCAAGCGCAGCGGCCAAGCGCAGCGACCAAGCGCAGTTGCCACAGGTGTTAAATATGTTAACAGCGTTAAATATGTTAACGGTGTTAAAATGATCTTAAATTTTTTGAAGTCAAAAAAAGGCTCTGCATACGAGAGATCATGGTTTTACACACGACCCTCTCTCCAATTTTCATCATATGAACTGATCTCAAAACCAGGGTTACAGACAACCGCGCTCTCCCCAATTTTCATCATATGAACTGATCTCAAAACCAGGGTTACAGACTATAAACTGATCTCAAAACCAGGACCCTCTCCCCAATTTTCATCATATGAACTGATCTCAAAACCAGGGTTACAGACTATAAACTGATCTCAAAACCAGGGTTACAGACTATAAACTGATCTCAAAACCAGGGTTACAGACTATAAACTGATCTCAAAACCAGGGTTACAGACAACCGCCCTCTCTCCAATTTTCATCATATGAACTGATCTCAAAACCAGGGTTATAGACGACCGCGCCATCTTGCTTTTGAAAATTGAAAATTTTCTCAGAAAAATTTTAGCCATGAAAAGCCCCTTGAAGGCGTCACAAGGGGCCGGGCTTGTAAGAAGCCCTAAAGGAACAAGGGCTCTCTTTATGGCTATCAGAGAACCGAAATGAAGGGCGGATGTTTACATTGACATATAGATATGCTATACTTACCTTATAGTAGCATAGATAGAAAGGAGAAATCAATGGCAATAAGAGTTGTTTGGAAAGACTCGATGTACAAGAAGATCGAAGAGATGGCATCTAAAGGTCTCAATGATGCCCAGATCGCGATAAATCTTGGAGCACACCCGACTACCTTTTCACATTGGAAAAGAACAAAACCAGAACTCGCAATGATATTAGATAGAGCAAGAGAACCTTTGATTACAGAGGTTGAAAATGCTCTATATGAAAGAGCAATTGGTTTTGATGCAGAAGATATAACTATCGAAAGATCGCGAAATAGAAAAATAGTTAAAAGAACAAAACGAAAAGTAGCCGGCGATGTTAAGGCAATGATATTTTATTTAACCAACAGAGCACCTGAAAAATGGAGATTCAGCAACAGGATAGAAAGCGTATCTGGCAAAAATACAGATGATGCTGTTGATCTCTCTAAACTTTCAGATGAACAGCTGGCCGCGTTAAGTGACATTTTTAGGCAAATGAATGAAGACGAAGAACAAAAAGAAGAAGAAACAGAAGATACAGAAAAATGATAATTTAGACCTTCTGCATTTTTCTCAGGACGAATTATCTGTACTTAAAAATCAGGTGATAGCTGAACAATGCAGAAGGTCTTTTTATTTTTTTGTAAAGACTATGTGGGATTCTTTCATTGCTGAAAACTTTGTTCCAAATTGGCATATAAAATATATATGCAAAGAACTTCAGAAGGCTGCAGAAAGAGTATTTAGAAGAGAACCTAAAAAATATGATATCATTATAAATGTTCCTCCCGGTACCACTAAGTCTACCTTGTGTTCTGTTATGTTTCCTGTATGGGTCTGGACTAGAGACCCGACATTAAAATCTATTTGTTCTTCATATTCTGGGGAATTATCATTAAACTTGTCTGTTAAATCAAGAGACTTAGTAAGAACAGATTTGTTTAATACTTTATTTCCAGAAATTAAGGTCAGATCTGATCTCGATGCTAAAGGGTATTTTGGATTAGAAACAGGTGGAGAACGATTCAGTACGTCAACAAGTGGTACAGCCACTGGTATGCACGGACATTTTCTCATAATAGATGACCCATTGAATCCGCGGGAATCGATTTCTGAAGTCTCAATTAAAGGATGTACTGATTGGTATGACAGAACATTCAGTACCAGAAAGGTCGACAAGAGAGTTTCTCTCACTTTGCTGATTATGCAAAGATTGTCTGAAGATGATTTGACTCAGCATATTCTGGATATAAATGAAGGACAAGAGAACAGGATAAAACATATTTGTCTACCTGCAGAAGATAATTACGAGATCAAGCCAGAGAGGCTTAAGAAATACTATAAGAATGGGCTTTTAGATACCGTTCGTTTAGATAAACAGACATTAGAAGAAAATGAAAAAACACTAGGTCCGTTAGATTATGCAGGCCAGTTTGGTCAATCTCCGAAGCGTTCGGGCGGTAATTTGTTTTTAGAAGACAAGGTGTCTGTTGTCAAGCATTATGATTCTGAAATTATTCAAAAAGTTAGATATTGGGATAAAGCAGGTACAGCTGGAGGAACTGGTGCACAAACCGCTGGTTCATTGATAGGATTAATGAAATCGGGAAGAGTGGTTGTTTTAGACTGTATAACCGGTAGATGGTCTTCAGAAGTACGTGAAAAAATTATCAGAGATACAGCAAATATCGACGAAATAGACGGAATCCCGTATACTATAGTTGTTGAACAAGAACCCGGTTCTGGTGGTAAAGAATCGGCAGAGTACTCGATAAAAAATTTACTCGGATTCGCTGTATATGCTGATAGGGTTACGGGAGACAAGGTGGTAAGAGCGACTCCTTGGTCTATTGCGTGGAATAGAGGAGACGTATTAATTATGAACAGACCATGGACAAAAGATTTCATTAAGGAACATTTATTTTTTCCACGCGGTAGAACAAAAGACATGGTTGATGCGAGTGCCGGTGCTTATGCTTGGCTGATTAAAAAGCAGAAAAGAGGAGGTCTCTGGTAATGAATGAAAAAGAACTAAATTTTGTATATAACATGATGAGGACACTCCCTTTCTTTTCAAGAAGGATGCAAAATATTGAGCATTTTGCTCAAGATATGTACGGCATTCCTTCTTATTCTGGCGAATTTTCAGCCGCTGATTATAAATACTTGTTCAAAAAGAATGCTATTGCTTCTAGGATCATTTCTTTGTACCCAAACGAATGCTGGAGAGCTCTTCCTGCTATAACTGAGGGTGATTCTCCAAAAGAGACTATTTTTGAAAAAGAAATAACAAAACTAATATTAAGACCCGGATTAAAAGTGCACCAAAAGCTTAAACAAGCCGATGTTTTATCAGGAATAGGTAGGTTTGGTATCTTGTATTTAGGGTTGGCAGATGGACAAGAACCCAAAACACCTGCGCAACGAGGTAAAGAACTGTTGTATCTTCGTCCTTTTGATGAAACGAATGTAGAGATATTAGAGGTAGAGAACAATCCATCTAACGAACGTTATGGAATGCCTGTATTGTATTCTATAAAGTTTTCTGATGAAAACAATTCTAATAAAGAAACTATTGTTCATTGGTCTAGATGTCTTCATTTTACAGAAAATGCTGTTGATTCTGTTATTTTTGGTCAACCACGATTAGAAGCAGTCATAGAGAATGTTTTGAATGTGACTTTGTTACTTAAAGGTTCTCCTCATATGTTTATGCGTGGGGGTTTTCCTGGTTATGTATTTGAGGCTGAACCTGATGTGCATATTACTTCTCAAGATAAACTCGAAATGAAAGATCAGATTGAACAATATGTGCAATCAATGACCAGATTTTTGACATTACAGGGCGTAAATGCAAAATCTTTAGATGTGCAGGTATCTGATCCAGAACCATTTATAAAAGCCCAAATAAATGCTATTTCAGCATATACAGGAATACCCGGCAGAATACTCATGGGTAGCGAGATGGGACATTTGGCTTCTACAGCAGATAAAATGACTTTTGAAGACAGGATTAGAGACAGACAGGAATCTTATCTATCGGATGATGTCGTGCGGCCTTTTGTTAAACGGTTGCAGCTCTTAGAAATTTTGCCCGAAACATCAGATGATATAATGATTACATGGCTAAAGGTAGACAGTACATCTCAAAAAGAACGAGCAGAGATAAGTAAACTAAAAGCAGAGTCTTTGAAAGCGTATGCAGATTCCGTCATGGCACCCGCCATTATTCCTGAAGAATATTTCTTGAAACATATTTTGAATCTTTCCCCAGGTGAAGTTTCTGATATATTAAATCAAAGCGAGGCACTTGCATTGCCGATAAGCGAAGAAGAGGAAGACACGGTTCTTGAGTAAACGAGATCCCTCAAAAACTCTTTGGATAAGCAAAAAGTTTTTTGCTGAATTAAAAAAGAGAATGAATCTTTTGAAACAAGAAGTAGAGAAAAAGATTCTTAATTATTATCCTCACATAACTGTTAATGTTTATGATTTTCCTGTCGATCCATCTTATTTAGAATCTTTTTCTAGATGGCTAGATCAAAATATAGATGCTATTATTTTTCAAGCCCAACTAGGCACGCAAGCAAGATATCAAAGATGGACTGATATGTATGTTACCTCTGCATATAAACAAGGTGTGACAGACGCATATATTAGAGGTAAATTTGGTAGATTAACAGGATTAACACCAGATCAATGGCTTGCAGCTAGTTTTTCTGCACCAATTCATGCTTCAAGAGTCGCATTATGTTATATCAGGACATACGAGAGTTTGAAAAATGTTTCGCAAGTCATGGCCAATGGAATAAGAACAGAATTAGCACAAGGGATGATAGAAGGTGTTAATCCTAAAGTTGTTGCAAAACGAATGGCGGAAAAAATAGACGGGATTGGAATAAGACGAGCTGAGTTAATTGCAAGAACAGAGATAATGAGGGCTCATTCAGAAGCGTCTTTAGATACATACGAATCTTTTGAACAAGAAGGAATCACTCTTCTTGTTGAATATCTTTATGCAAATGATGACCGTGTTTGTGACAAGTGCGTAGAATTTGGTACAGATGAAAACGGTAATCCGAAAAGATTTAAGGTAAGTGAATCTCATGGAATTTTGCCACTTCATCCTAATTGCAGATGTGTTTGGATACCTTGGATTCCTGAATTAGATGAATTGTCTCGGAAAGATAGAGAATCTAAAATTGAAGAGATTTCAGAATAATTACATCAGATATTGATTTCTGAAAAAAATTGTGTTATACTGATCTTATAGGAGAATAAAAATGTTAATAATTTCTAGAAAGAGCATTAAGTTAGACGACATGTGTCGCGAAGAGACGCTCGACGGAAAACATTATTTGGTTTTTCCTATGATTATGATGGTAGAGGGTGTCCATGTTAATAATGGCGGGGCTTCTCTATATACTGCTGAACAGCTGTCTGCCATACCAGAAGCATGGAATACCAAACCAATTGTGGTGTTGCACCCTGAGAAAGACGGTGCTCCTATTTCTGCTTGCACAAAAGAAGTTATAGAAAAGCAAGGCATCGGTATCATTCTAAATGCTAGTTATGAAAACGGAAAACTGAAAGCAGAAGCATGGATAGATGTTGTTAAAGCTGAAAAAGTAGAACCCGGTTTAATTGTAAATTTAAGAACAGGGTTAATGTTAGAGGTAAGTATTGGGCACTTTTCTAAAGATAGAGAAGAAAAAGGTAAATGGAATAATGAAGAGTATACAAAAATAATTACAGACATCATTCCTGATCATCTTGCAATTCTTCCTAATCAAGTAGGTGCTTGTTCTGTTGCTGACGGTGCTGGTATTCCTAGAATAAATTCTGTTTTTGATATAATGGGAGAACCCACCCGTCGTTCTTATCTCGCAGATGCTCTTCTGAAAGAAATACATACAAAAAAAATAAGTAAGGTAGAGCAAACTGATAACCTTTTGTCTATTTTAAGACAAGAGGAAAAGGGTGATTTTGAATATATTTATGAAATAAATGGAGAAAAAGCAGAATTAATCCAAAAAATGAAAAAACATCGTCCCGAAGATAAGAAAGAAAACCCCATCAACAAAAAGGAGACAGTAATGAACGAAGAGATGAAAAACATGTTGAAAGAGAAAGGTTTCTCTGAAGAGAGTATTGCTCTCTGCGAAGGTTTTTCAGAAACAGAAAAACAGATATTTTTTTCTTCTTTGCAAACAAAAGAACCCGAGGTAAAGGTTAACGAAAAGGAAGAAGAAAAGGTGCGAGATATTTCTATTGAAGAGTATCTCAACACCATCCCGATGCCGTTTAAAGAGGTTCTTTCTGATGGAGTGCGCCTGTTGAACAACAAGAGGGATTCTTTGGTTAAAGAAATCATGTCTAACAAAAAGAATGCTTTCACAAAAGAAGAACTTGAAGAAATGGGCGCGGCTCAATTAGAGAAGATTTCTAAACTAGCTGTAAATGAGAATTATAAGATGGCTGGAGATGTTGCCAACAACACCGGTTCATCTGTAACAGAAGAACCAATGAAAGAAATTTCGTTGTTCGAAAAGAAAGGAGATTAAAATATGAGCTCGAGTCCCCTTCCCGATATTGCAAAAAGATTGCATCCTATTACCACAATTGCGTTGCGGTCTGCTGCTATGATTGTTGATGAAGTGAATAGTTTTGGTGCAGAAGTCCTTCCCGGTTCTTTATTGTTTACCACCATCGGGGCGCCCGCAAACGAAAAAATACCTAAATGGGTAGTTATGGAAAAGGATGTCTTTGGACAGACAGTACACGACAAATATAAGGCTGATGAACGAGTCTTTTTGTTATACCCGCAACCCGGTGACATCGTGGCTTTACGTCTTAAAGACAATACAGAAGTAAATACCATGGATTTTGTTGTCCCTACTGCCAATGGTTGTGTGGTTCCCTTTGATGCAACTGGTATAGGTACCACGGATAATGAAGCGGCTATAATTGGTTTGGCATTAACAGATCTTGATCTAACAGGTGGTAATCAGGGAAAACCTAATCTTATCCCTGTTCTTATCATGTAAGAGAAAGGAGGTTGTAATATGAATGGTGTTGATTTTATTTTGAATGGAACGGGTACCGGTGAAGTAGCCGCTACTCTGTTGCAACATGGCATGGATCATAGAGTCCTTAAACCATGGATTGGTGCGAATGGTGCAACCTATATTAATCAATTGACAGCTAACGGCGAGCTCACTGCCGTAAAGGTTAATTCAGTCGGTCTTCTTCGTAAAGAAGAGTGGGTTTTGCTTGATACCGCGGTAGTCAAGGCCGCAAACCTTCGTCTTCGTGCAGTAAAAGATCTGATTAATAACGGGTTGACCTATAATATTCCGAATGCAATAGGAACGACTGTATTCCAATCGCAAGCAATGTCAGATCTGAATGATGCGGGAGTTTCGATGACAGGACTCGAAGAGACAACGAACGAGAAACTTCAGTTCGATCTCCGTACAATTCCTCTGCCCATTATTCATAAAGATTTGACAATTCCCATTCGTTTGCTTGCCGCTTCTAGAAATTCTGGTGCAGGTGCACTTGATACACTTGAAGCCGAGATTGCAGGAAGAAAAGTAGCCGAAATGGCTGAAAAGATCCTCATTGGTGTCGAAGATTTGAGTTCTATTGGTGGTAATGCTATTTATGGATATACCACATTCCCGCAGAGACAAACTACCACAATCAGCGATTGGGAAGATAAAGATACTTCTGGTAAAACCATGCGCAATGAATTGATTAATATGATTAAAATTGCAAATGGTCAGAGGTGCTGGGGTCCGTTCCAAGTCTATATTACACCTGGCATCGATCTCCAGCTTGAAAGAGATTTCTCAGATGCCTCCGATAAAACCATTAGGTCAAGACTGCTGGATATTAGTGCTATTTCTGGTATTACTGCTCTTGATTTCCTTCCTGAAAAAACTGTATTGTTGGTTCCGATGGGAGCTGAGACAGTCAGAATGCTCATGGGTCTTATGCCCCAAACCCTTCAGTGGGAAAGTAAAGGTGGTATGCTTGCTCATTTGAAAGTTATGGCCATTATGGTTCCGCAACTTAGAGCTGATTTTTATGGTCGTTGCGGTATTGTGCATGCCAGTTATTCTGGATCTTAATTTAGGAGACATCTAAATGTTGTTCAAGGTAATTCAAGGACCTCATTGGATAAATGGTATTGAGTATCCGCCTGGTAGTGAAATAGAATCAGGTTCATCTCTAGATAAAATTTTTCCTGGTAGATTTGAAAAGATCAAAGAAAAGAAAATAAAACAAGAAGATCTTATAGAAAAAGAGATCGATAACAAATCTCCGGAAAAAAAGAAGAGAGTACGACGGAAAGATTCTTAAATTATGGAACATCTGTTTAAAGTGATTTTAGAAAATTGTACTCCAGCTGACTTGGTTTTATTCTGTGTTTTTCTTTGGTTAAGAACAGATGTAGAAAAGATCAATAAAGCGTTGCACAATGGGATAATCGCAAAAGTATCTACTTTAGTATCGGATGTTAATCATTTGGATAACAGTTTTTCGGAATTTAAGAATCAGATGCGCGACAATTGCCTTGAGTATAGAAGCTGTTTAGAACGACAAATAGATAAAATTCAAGAATAGCCTTCCATCCTATCTCCCTGTGCGGCGCTCTGATATATTGTATTTGGGCGCCGCCATTTTTTAAAGGAGTATTTTATGCAGAAAATTCCAGATATGGATGCGGTAAAAGAAATAATACCCATACCTGCTTCTGTAGAATCATTAGAGCCTTTTATCACGGCCGCTGTTCTTTTGATAGATAATGTAATCATTGCGCAATACCCCGATATGTATTCAGAGGATTATTTATACGAGATAGCAAGATGGTTGGCTGCTCATTTTACAGCTGTAAGATATACAAGGACTTCTTCAGAATCCATTGGTTCTGTTTCAGAATCTTATCAAAATAAAGTTGATTTGGATCTTCGTTGTACAATGTATGGTCAACAAGCCATTATGTTAGATTATTCTGGTGCATTAGCCGCTTTACCAAAAAAATCTGTTTCTATTACTTGGTTAGGAAAGAATGAGTAATGGACATCCTTTCAAAATTAAACCAAACCTGTGTGTATTGGAAAAAATTAGGAGCAGATAGGTATAATAATCCTATTTTTGATACTCCTATTGAAGTAAAATGCAGATGGGAAGATAGAACAGAGTTGTTTTTAGATATTAATGGAGAGCGGGTTCCTTCAAGAGCTGTAGTGTATATAAATCTTTTACCTAAACCAGGCGACGCTCTTTGGAAAGGAGATTTAGATTCTGCTCCAAAGAATAAAGATGTCCGTTCTTTTGCATATACTATCCGTCGCTCCGACGAGATCCCGGATATTCGCGCCGAGATCTTTTTGAGAATGGCTTATCTATGAGTACACCTAATATAGATGCCCAGATAGAGAAAGCAAGAAAAGTTTTAATAGAGATGGGTCTTCGTATAGGATACCTATCTTGTGTAAAGGTTGGTTTAGCTATAGTAAATAAAAGTGTACCTAAAGCACCTATAGACACGGGACATCTTAGAAACTCTTCTATTGTATTATCTACAAGAGGAGCACTCTATCCTAAAGGACATAAAATTCAAACTCATAAAAAAAGAAAAGTTATAAAAGAATTTCTCGAAAAAGAAGAAAATATAGGTACTGCTTTTCTTGTATCTTTTCTTAAAAAACAAAAAACACCAACAGCTTTAGTAAGTTTTGTTGCCTTGTATGCACCGTTTGTTCATGAAGGAAACCCATCTTTTAATTGGAATGACGGCGGTCCTAAATTTTTAGAAAGAGGTGTTAACGAAATAGTACCGCTTATACCTACTATCGTTCGTATGACAAAAGAAGAAACTGTTCAATCTTTTAGGTCTTCTGAAAATTTCGAAATACAAGATAGAGAAAGTGAAGAATAAAGATGGAAGAAATTATTGAATCCTCGGCCACGGCACTTGCTGATATTTTAGAAGATTTTTTAATAGAACAAGAAGAGGAAGAAATTACGCAAGACGAGGAAGAAGAGGAAGAAATTACGCAAGAAGAGGAAGAAGAGAAATGGTCTATATTTATTGGTCAAGAACCAGCTGTTCCGGATAATGTAATTACTTTATATGATCAAGAAGGTAGAATAACCCAAGCACATACAAGACAATTATGGGAAATACCTAACGTACAGATCAGAGTTCGCGGATTAGATTACGAAAAAACATATACTGTTATGATGAAAATAGCAACATATCTAATCTTAAAAAAACCATTTGCTACAAAAAGTTATAGGTATGAGGGTTGTGTGTTTTTTGGTAGTCCTTATTTTTTAGGGATAGATGAACGACGTAGATATATTTGGAGTTTGAATTTTACTATTCATAGAAAACCTCTGAAAAACGAAGGTTCTTGAGAAAAAAACGAAAGGTGTGCTACAATTAAATCAAAGACATTAAGTCTGAAAGAAAGGAGAAAATAAATGAGTAAAAATTGGGTAAGTACAGGCGGTAATATAGGTACAGATACATCTATAAGCTGTACCAATCCAAATATTTCTTTTGAGTTGTTGGATATTTCTCCACCCGGCGCAACCGCTAAAACAATAGACATGACTCACATGGGTTCTGTGGATTATAAAGATTATATTCCCGGAAAAATTATCGAGTGGGGAGAATGTCAATTCGAGATTGCATACGATCCCGGACAGGTAGGATTAGACCCAGAGACATTATTGAAAACCACTACAAAAAATACCATATGGACAATTAAATTTCCTGTTGAAGAAGAAAATGCGGTAACTACTTTCACCGATTGGATTTTTAAAGGTTATTGCACTGGTTTTGATGTCAAAACTCCTCTAGAAGACAGAATTACCGCAACCATGACAACAAGAGTGGCTGAATGGATCAGTCCTAACTTTGAAGGAGATTAATTATGGCAAACGATGGTTCTTCAATTGCAATGGTAGGTACCGGTACCAAGATAAGTTTCTCGGACTGGGCAGAATCACCTATTGTTTTGGATGTTAATCCCCCTACATATGGCAGAGGGTATGCAGATACCACTCATATGGGTACCAGAACAGCAAATCAAAAAACTAGAGGTAGACCCGGGTTTAGTACATCGCTTCCTTCTAAATTAATTGATCCGGGAGAAGCTTCTTTTGATATTGCGTTTCAACCAGAATTTGGAATTCCTCCTGTTGGAATAAAACAAGATATCACAATAACATTTCCAGATGATACCACTTGGGAATTTGAAGGATTTGTTACTGATTATTCTCCAAAAGTGCCTCTAGAAGATAGGATGACCGCAAGTATCACAATTAAAGCAACAGGCGGTCTTACAGTAACCCATGGTGTCGGTTCTTAAGAAAGGAATACAACATGTTATCCCGAGAACAAATTTTAGGAACAATGTCTAGCTTAAAAAGAAAAGAAATAAATGTTCCTAACTGGAATGGTGTAGTTCTGATCCGTGAATTTACCGGAGCAGAACGAGATTCTGTTGAGTCCATTATGCTTAGGGCCAATAAGACAAATGATTTTAGTGGAGTAAGAGCCCATGTTGTTTGTCTTGCGGTAATTGATGAAAACGGTAATCCGGTATTTGACTTGAAAAAAGATATGAACATTGTTTCTAATCTCTCTGCCCAAGCATTAGAAATAATATTCAAAGAAGCTTGTATTCTTAGCGGAATGACACCAGAGGAAGGAGCAGAAAAAAACGCACTTTCCCGCCTCACAGACTTGCCTGGTTTAGATTAGCCAAAATACTTGGCATGTCTGTTAGGCGTGCTCAAGAAGAAATATCTTCAAGTGAATTTTCTGAATGGCTTCGGTTTCTGGCTTCTGAGCCTTCGTCGGATCAAAAGCGTTCATACGAAGCTGCTTCTATTTGCCTTACTATTGCAAGGGCCAATGGAAACAAGAATGTTCATCTTGAAGATTTTTTATTAAAGTACGATACAGCAGAAACAAGAACAAAAAAAGTAGGACCAAATGAGTTAAAAGCCAAGTTGTTTTCTTGGTTAGGTGTAGAACGAAGAAAACGAGGTAAATAAAATGTCGGATGTATTTGGAATACCTTCTGTAACTGTACCAATAAAAGCAGGCCTTGATGGTTTTATTAGCGATGTTTCTTTAATAAAAAAACATCTGTATGATACCAAAACTGTTGCCAGAGGTATTACCGATGAGATGTATTCTTTAGGAAGAAGTTTACGAAATGTTGGTTTTGGGATAAGTGCTGGAATTACAGCACCGGTAACTCTTTTAGGTAAAAAAACAGTAGATAGTTTTGCTGAATTTGATTACGCATTAAAAACTTCTTTATCTATTGCGGGAGATGTTTCAAAAGAATTAGAAAGAGAAGTGGCCAATACAGCAAAAAATTTATCCACAGAAATAACAACAACGGCGACAGATTTAGTAGGTTCTTTTTATGAATTGATTTCATCTGGATATTCTTTGCAACGAGGCCTAAAAGTTTTAGGTCCTATTGCGAAATTTGCTCATGCAGGTTTGTTTAATTTAGGAGAAGCAACCACAATTCTTGTTGATGCTCAAAAAGCAATGGGACTTGCAGTAATAGACTCTACTCAAAACATGAAAAATTTAAATCGAGTGAGCGATGTATTAATTAAATCTAACCAAATAGCTAACGGAACAGTTCGTGAATTTAGTAGAGCTTTAACAAACCAGGCTGCAGCTGCCGCCAGAATGTATGGAATTGAATTAGAAGATGCCGTATCTGCTCTTGCTGTAATGGCAGACCAGGGATTGAAAGGTGTTATTGCAGGTGTTCGTTTATCTATGGTTTTGCGAGGATTGGCTTCTGCAGCCATAAAACATGACGACGCTTTTAGAAAACTAGGTGTAAGGTTTTTTGATCTTACAGGTAAAGTTCGTCCTCTATACGCGGTTATCAAAGATTTAGAAACATTGTTATTGAGTATGTCTGATAAAGAAAGACAAACAACCTTAATGACAATGGGATTTTCGGAAAGAACATTAGGTGGTTTAATGCCATTAATAGGTCAAGCTGATAAAATGTATACTTTTTATAATAAATTGACCAAAGAATCTGCGGGCATAACACAAGATGTGGTAGATAAACAATTAGAGTCTTTCGAAGCAAAAATGAAATTAATTAGAAATGAGGTAACCTTAATAAAAATAGCTATTGGAGAAAAAATTGCTCCATATATTTTGAAAATAGCAGAAAAAGCCAGAGACGTTGTAGTATGGTTTGGTTCTTTAAGAAAAGAAACCATTGGATTTACATTAGCTCTTTCTGCTGGTTTAGCTGCTTTAGGACCGATATCTTTAATTTTAGGCGGTATCCTGATGTCTTTTAGATTTTTAATTTCTTCTGCCGTTAATCTTGGCATAGCCTTCAAAAAAGTATTTACAATTTTATTCTATTTTCCAAAGTTAATAGGAACGACCATAGTATCTGCCATACTGAAAGTTATTGGACTTGTATATACGTTAATAATGGCTTCATCTGTATTTATAGCTCGCTGGGTTTTTCATTTTAATATACATAATCGTTTTTTAGATATTCTTAAATTAAAATGGGCTGCAATATTTTCAATACAAAAAATAGATGCGTTTTTCGAAACAATAATGGGCGGTTTGAAAAAAATAGCCGTGTTTTCTGTTACTCAAATTCTTCCGGCCATGTTTTCGGTTGTTGTGATTATTTCTATTTTCAAAACTTTGAAGAAAAAATTTTCTGATTTTGGTTATGAGACGTTTTTATCTTGGATAGACGCCGCCCAAGCATTTTTTATAAATTTTAGAGAAAATTTTGGTTTATTATTTGAATGGCTAAAAGAAAATTGGGAAAATATCATAGATAATGTATTTATTGGTATTGCGAATCTTCTTCCTAAATTAGCTGCTTTGTTTGTTGATTTTTCATCCATAATGAAGGATTTAACAATATCGGGTATTGAGGAATATGAAAGAAGATTTCAACGACGTAAATACGGAAATAGAATAGAACAAGAAGAAACACAACGGCTTGCCATCGACAGACCGGACATGAGTAGAGCCGAAAGAAGAGAAGAAGCAAGACGAGTTAAAGAAGAAGCTTTAATAGAATATGATAAAGAACATGAGAGAAAAATACAAGAAACAATTTATGAAAAAATAACCAAATCTATAGAAAAAATCAGAGCATGGGATGAATTACCTAAAGGTCGTAAGTATAAGGAAGTATCGCCTTTACCTAAATTTAATCTAACATTACCGGATTATATGGAAAAGCCGTATATAGAAGAGGACGATACTCTAAAAGAAATAGGCGATATATTGCCAGATTTAGAAGAATCTTTAACAAATTTAGGTAATATTATAGAGCAAAAGATGGCTGTTTGGGCAGAAGTTGGCAGCCAAGAATTTTATAAGTCTTTATATAATGCAACAGATAGAGGAGAAGAACTTCAAAGCGGTATTCTTTCAGCTACTCAGAGAACAGCTGATAATTTAGAAAATCTCATTGACGTTTTTTCAGATAATCAAAAAAATGTCGAAGTGGTTTTAGATGGTACTTCTGTTACAGACGCCGCAAATAATATAGAAGATTCTATAAACACCGCCACAAGTACAAATCTTTCTAAAGATAATAAGGGTATTGCCGGTACATGGAATGGAGAAGTTGTTGATATTGCTTTAGAAAGAGAAAAAGAAACAGAAAGAGCCACAAAACAAATAGAAAAAAACACCAGAGAGCAAATACCAATCCAAAATCACCAAACACGTATTTTGTCTTCGATTTTAGAAACTTTATCGCGTAATGAACCTGAAATTTCTTTACCATAAAGGGAATAAATATGAATAAACCGCAAATAAAAGAACTAAGAGAAGGTGCTTCTTTGTCTTGTACGTGGAAAGATACGACAGCTAGGCGTCTTTATTATTTATATTATGAATACATACCAAATGGAGGTGTTGCAACAGCTTTTACAGATATGAGAGAATATCTACAGGAACAAACAGAAACAATACCTATTTTTTCTTTTGGTTTTTTTATTTTAGATGTACCTGTTTTTCATAAAGATTATAAACACCTAATGCTTAATAATATTTCTATTAATCAAGAAGGAATAGAACCAAAATATATAGCAACCGTAGAATATAGTACACCAGAAAGGTATGGTTTTCCGAATGGTATTCTTCCACCTTGGGCCGTTCCTTGGACTATTGAGACAAATTTCTTTTCTACAGGTTGGGTACCTACTCATGCAGATATAATAGATATTTGGAATAACACATATAGGAGAAGCGAAAGCGGCGGTGGAAAAATGTTAGGTGTTCCTCTTGTAAATACCGCGGGTTGTGCTTTTGATAATCCTCCAGAAGAAGAGTTATTTGTGGGTTCTATTTCTTTGCGAGGAGCGAGAATACCGTCTAAAATTTCTGGTCTGCCTCCATTAACATTAGCGGATCTTAATCGGTATATAGGTTCTATAAATTGCGATGGAGATCAAATATTAGGGTTAGATCCAGGAGGATTTCCTTTACTTTTAGCCGGAACTATATTCCCTCCATTTACATGTAGGGTAAGAGATTTATCCATTAAAAATCAGTCATGGGAAGATATAGATTATCAAGAAGTAGGTGCAGAAATAGAGGTATATAATCCTCCGTATCCGGGATGGGGTTGGTTTAGAACAGTAATAGATCAAGGACCTTATTGGTTAGACGAAAATGGTAAGATTCGTTCTTTTACTATATTAAACGAAGAAGAAGAAGAAGAAACGGCAGATGTAGAACAAGGATTAAACGGTAGAGGAAAACCAAGGGGTTGGGATTATACTAAAGGAGAAGTAGATCCGAGTTTGTACGAAGGAGAAGGACCTACATTTATTCAATTTAATACAAAACCTTTTAGATTTTTTAGAGATCTTGGTTTACCAAGGGATGCAAGAGGTTATTATTAAATGTTTGACAGAAAATCTATACAACGAATTTCAAATACCGTGCGCACGGTAGAAAGAGAAACATATACATCTATAGGTCAAAAACAAGGTAGGATAATCAGAAAAAGTAAAAAAGGAGGTAGCAGATCTATAGAATATGTCTCAGAACTACCTCAACCTCCAGAAAAAGAAGGTGAAGTGAAAGAAGTTTTTTGGTGTGACGAATCATTGGGCATGGTCATTTTAGGTGAACCGGGCACGGGTGATAATCAAATCTGGACTATTATGTATCCACAACGACGATGGACTCCTAGTCAAAATTATACTGTAAACAACGGAATACCTGTAGGGAGCAGCGAATGAGATATATTGTTCGTTATAAAAAAATGGAAGGAAAAAAGAAGGTAAGGGATAAACTTCTACGAAAAATAAAAGGAAAAAGAGTAAGAGGGTTTCAATCTCTACCTATAGATATTGTTGATTGTAGCGATAATCAAGAAGAGGCTTTAAAACAAGACCCAGATATAGATTATATCGAAAAAGATCAAACAGTACGAGGATTTTATGGTGTTCCTAACGACGAGCATTTTCATCATCTCTGGGCATTACGAAACACTATTAAAGATAAAATAGAAATAGGAGTTACACGAAATAAAAAATTAGGTAAATCTGTAGGTGCGTGGGATGTTACCACAGGATCTTCTTCAATAATAGTAGCGATAGTAGATTCTGGTGTTGATTATACTCACGAAGATCTTTCTGCAAATATGTGGGTTAATCCTAATCCTTCTTCAGGTGTAAACGATATACATGGTATATCATGTAGAAATGGAGTAATTTCTGGAGATCCCATGGATGATCATGGGCACGGAACCCACGTAGCTGGGACCATAGGTGCTGTTAAAGGGAACAATATAGGTGTTGTCGGTGTTTGTCCTAATGTCAAAATCATGGCTTGTAAATTTCTTCATCCACGAGGTTCTGGTGCAACAGGTTCTCTTTTTGATGCATTAACTGTTATTGATTATGCAATATCAAAAGGAGCAAAGGTAATAAATCATTCATGGGGAGGCGGTGGTTATTCTCAGGCATTATATGAAATATGGCAAGAAGCTGCATCTAAAAATATTTGGATGGTATGTGCCGCCGGAAATGATACTTTTGATAATGATATGTTCGCATCTTATCCTTGTAATTACGAAACAAACACAAATATAAGCGTAGCCTCTAACAGAAGTGATGGTGATATAGCTTGGTACAGTAATGTTGGTTTAAATACTGTTCTTCTAGCTGCACCAGGAGGAAATGCAGATAATTATCCGGTATCTGCCACCTATGATGATATCTTAAGTACTGTGCCCGCCGCTTTGTTTTCTGAAAAATATACCTGGTTTTTTGGTACAAGTATGGCCACTCCTCATGTTACAGGTGCTTTGGCTTTGTTACTTAGTACCGGTATTTCTTTGACAAAAGCACAGACCCGAATGCTTTTAAAATTAAGTGTCGTACCTACATCATATCTATTTTCGAAATGCGAATCAGGCGGATATTTAGATGTAGACCAATTTATTCGTTGGGCAAACCCTAGTTATGAAGTATCTATATCTAGAGAAAGACCTACCGGTCTAACCGCAACATCTGATATAAATGAACCTTCGAGTATGAAAATAACCTGGAATAAAGTTTCAAATCCCTCTTGTACCGGTTATATTCTTCAAGGAGCTAAGGGTAGATATCCTCATAATTTTATAGATATTGCTGATATACTTTATGAAGGGACAGGTACTTCTTTTATTCAAGAAGACGTGGTCATTGGAGAGACGTATGGTTATACCTTATGGGCAAAATACCCAGGTGGTAAGAGCGTACCTGTAAGAATAAGAACTAAAGCCGGTTTTATGCCTTTTTTCTGTCCTGTGCCTCCTGCTTGGGCTCAATTTATTTGTGATTATTGGGATGAGACATGGACAAGTATAAAAAATAAGCCTTTTTTAGCTTCGACAGGTCCTTTATCTCAGATATGGCGGGCTATAGGCAGTAAACAAGAAACACGAAAAGAAGATAAACATTATCCCGGATCCTTGTTCTCTTATTATGATTTAGAGGAAAAATTATTTCCACTACCTCAACATTTAATAAAACACCAAACAGTAAAAGAAGGTGCAGAATATATAGCAAGGGTATTATATATTTTAAGAAAAATGCATTATCCTGTCAAAATATATAGCTCTAAATTCAAAAGGGATATGGGTTGGGTTTGGTTAAATTATTATTTATACATTAATTCTGGACAAGTAGAACGATACAAACCGCCAGAAGAATTCTGGGAATATACTTGGGACGATATTAAGAGAAAAGAAAATTGGAATAATATTTTATCAGTATGCAGAGAAGTTCTTCATAATTATAGAGTTTTGTTCTGCGCCGTTGTTCCCTATAAAACTTTTATGGGATTAAGAAGAGTGGAATCGTGGTGTGGCGGTGATCCGATTAATATCGTTCAAACTACCCACGACTATCCTACTCCTTATGCAAATTTTGAGAATATTACAGATGAACCCAATGGACCTCTTTATAATCCGGTTACTGGTGAATATTCTGTTACCGGTGCCTTAAGTACATTATATGCGCCAGATAAAGGTTTTCCATATATGGAATCAGGCGGCCATGATATATATAATGAACAAGAACGTTGGTTAGAATGGATTGGAGATCCATTCGGAATACTAGGGCCATGGGCCATGGCTGCATTTAATCAACACATAAATCAGTCTGCATACGTTACGGTAAAAAACAATAACCCGAGTCAATTTATAGAAATATGGGATGTACCTTGGAAAATAGGTTCTTATCCAAAACATGTTTGGTTTGAGACGGATTTTTATACAAATACTCCGCACAATGATATTATGACAGAATCTTCATATAATTGGTGTTCTACTTTCACCCTAGTAGAACGTCCTGTAAAAAAAGGAGGCGGGACTGAATACAATGTACCTGTACGATATTTATTTCATTCAGGTGCACCAATTAATCCTTATGAACATACAACTCTTTCTTATTTATTTAATGATCCATCCGATCCTGTCGATAGGCCGCACACACAACAACGATGGGCATTTATTTCACATGGACGATTAATTTGTGATCCAGAATGGCCTTGGGGACAAATACCTGTAGATTTTGAAGTTATGTTATATGCGAACTGTGGAGGTACAAGTCGTTGGGATTTTGCAAAAAAGGAATCTCCCAGCCATCTTATCTATCCATACGATGATACCGTCGGGTATGTGAAAGTGAAATATACCACACCTTTTTCAGAAGGTACTATTCGAGTTAATCCTACAGCTGTATGGCATCAGGGTGGTATTCTTAAAAGAATAGAAACTTTTACTGTAGACGATCCGGATGATCTTATTTTTGATTTTAGTATATCTGGTGATATTAGTTTAGATACGTTGCCACATGCGGTTGTTTCAAAAATTACGAACAATGCTTTAGATTTATATTCCGGGTGGTGGAATGAATTATATACAGCAGTAGACGGGGGAACATGGACATTTTATAAAAGCGATCTGCCTCCCGGTATTCCTCATTTACTTAGATTCCGACATGAGGTGGCATGTTTATGTGCCAGAACCTTATTTGTTGCTTTAATAGTACGACCTGTATTTGAATTTGACGGAGAGGATAGCTGTGCCCGTGTTCCTGATTTACGTGGATTGCATCTGGAAAATGATGCTAAATTAATAGATGAAATATTAGAAAAATATAATTGTCATTTAGCACCATCTTCTGAACACGTATATACACCACATTGGGATTGGGCAAGTGCGGGGCGTATCATATCACAAAGACCGCATCCATGGGCAATAAAAGCATATGAAGAAGATGGGTCTACAAAAATAGATATACAGGTTTCTTCTATTATACCAGGAGAACCTCATGAAGATGATGGTGGCTGTGATGTGCCAAAATTAGTTGGTAAAACCATGGCGGAGGCAGAAGCATATCTGGAAGAACATTATCCAAATTGGTCTGTAGAAAACGAAGAAATAATACCAGGATCTCCTGACGAACATGGATATGAAACAGAGACAATTATAGATTATAAGCAATGGCAAATGAGTAATTCTTTCTTACCGGGTACTATTACATCACAAATACCGGATTGGCGTATACGGCATGATAACAATAAAACGTCCAGAGTAATAAAAGTGACTTTATCTGTGGCACCGACAGAAGATATTCTTATACCTAATTATTTAGGTAGAAAACTTATCGATGTACAAAAGGGATTGTTTGGTGAAGAAGAACCACCAGATCCAGCGGTTCTTTGGCCGCCCCGTCCTATAAATTATGGATTTTTTGAAATAAACAGTGAACAAGAAGCAGGAACCATAGTGGCACAATGCCCCCTTCCTTATCAAGCTTGTGAAACATCTGCAGAATTCGGTAATGTTTCTATTTTTTATTCAACAGGACAATATGAGAAAAAAACAGAAGAAATTCCAGATTTTGTAGGCATGTCTTTGCAAGATGCAAAGGCAAAAGCGGTGTCTTTAGGAATTTCTACTCAGGTATCTTACGGTTTTAGTGGAGCAAAAGAAGATATCGTGATATCTCAAGGACCTATGCCATATTATCCTTGTGAGTTGGTATTAAAATATATTCATCTTCATGTATCTAAAGGAGAATATTGTTGTGATGAATTACCATGGAGCGGAGTAAAACGATGAAACAATTACCAAAAACATTGACATTAAATTGGATGAAAGAGTATGCGGAATCTTTAGGAGAAGATTCTAACAAAATATTAAATGATTGGTGTTGGAAAGACTTTATTCAAAATGCAAAAGAATCTTCTATCGAAGATTTTAGAAAAAAACTGTTACAAGAAGAAAGTACCGCATCATATTTTTTTGCTCTTCGTCTTTTTTTAAATGATGGTTGTAGTGAAGAATGGTTATACGAAAAGGTAAAAAAAGGAAATACTGCTATTCAATCTTCTGTTGTTTCTTTTTTAAGAAATAGCAAGAAAAAGCTTACACTAGATTGGCCTTTAGAAGAAGAAATAAAGGTAATAGGTATGGCAGATATCGCTCAACCACAACTGTAAAAGGAAAAAGAAATGGAGATCGAAATTCACGGCAAAGCATCATTAGATGAGTTAAAAAGGATTGGTTTGAATGTTTTCTTACCCGAAACAAAGTGTCAAAGATATTATTTACCTTTTCCAGATTTTAGAACATCCGGTCAAATAACAAAAAATTTTAATGTCAGAGAATATCGATGCAAAGGAGGTTCAGCATGTTGTGGTGGCGCAGGGCCTATTTCTTTTGAACTAGTGCATTATCATCAAAAACTTCGAGATGAATTAGGTATACCTTTGACAATTACAAGTGGTTTCCGTTGCATGGTTCATAATAAAAGAATAGGTGGTGCTGTAAATAGTCTTCATACACAAGGTTTAGCAGGGGATATAGCACTTCCTAAAGGCATGACAGTGCCTGATTTTGCTGCTGTCGCAAAAGAAGTAGGCATACCCTTTGTCCTAGAGTACCCTTGGGGAATTCACACTGATGTCAGGCGATGGTAATCAACACGAATTAACAATGACACCGTTACCAGATGGAAAAAACTGGAAATTGCTTAAACCGTATCGTCGTCATATATGTAATGGATTTGAAGTAAATATACCAGCTGGTTTTATTACAGATTTGGCATCTGTTCCTAGGTTGTTTTGGCGCATTTTTCCACCATATGGTAAATACACAAAGGCGGCAATAGTTCATGATTATTTATATCGGACTAGTGAAATCATGGTTACACGGAAACAAGCTGATCGTTACATGGTATTATTGATGAAAGAAGATAATGTGCCTTTTTTATCGAGATGGACTATGTATATTTCATTAAGAATTTTCGCAAAATTCGCCTGGAAACGCCGTTAATGTTGATCTTTGTTTTTATTGTTTATATTAATATTCTTTTAATTTTTAAAGAATTTATCTGAGAATAACATATTGTAATCATTACAGTTAAAATTTGAAAAAAATCTTTTTGTTCTGTTTTTTAAGCCTCACCTGTATAATAATATAGTCTACGATCTAAAGACTCTGGACTTGTACAGAGACTTTAGCCTGCATCGAAGATGCTCTTACAATTCTGAAAGAATTGGAAGATAGATATAAAAGACACAAATTGATCCTCGAAGAGGATCTAAGGAAGGCAGAATTATGAGAGAAAGATTAGAAAGAAATTTACAAGATGCATTGTATGAAATAAAAAAATATAAAATTAATAGAGAAGATATTTATATCATCTATGATAAAATACAAACACTCATAAAACGTTATGAAACTATTCCTGAAAAATACTGGGAAGTTCATAGATTAGATACAACATGGGATATAGATTTCATAATTTATTCTTTAGGTTCTATTAGTGCAAGATACATCGTGTGTGATATAGAAGAAGCTATTATCACTATTTTTATAGATCCGAAAACAGAAAAAGTTATACAACAATTTAAAGAACAAAACAAAGAGGAGTCTGCATCATGAAATACATTATTTCGTCATTAATATTGTTTTCAATTATTTTTTCATTATACGGATGCCAAACAATAACAGATGATTCTGTTTCTTTACCTAAGGATAAAATTCTTAAAATTATTCGAACAGGTAATACCGGTGTAGATATGCTTCTTGGTTTTGCAGAATCCCGAGGTAAAGATGTCATTGCTCTCAGAGAAACAGCCGATGCTTCTTTCACACTTCTTTATTCTATTTTTGAGGTAGAAATAAATGAAATAAATTATGAAGATCTTCGGGCAGCTATAAAACAAATCAGAGATGTTGGGAATAATGCGCTTTCACTTTGTCTTGTATCCGGAGTTTCTGCATCTGTTATAGAACAAATATCTATTTATTTGAATGATATGTATGTTGTTCTAGATGTTGTATTAGCTCATCTTTCTAGCAGAATTTAATTCAAAAAAAAATTAAAAATTTAGCTTGTTTTTTCGCTATTATTATGCTATAATATAGCAACCTATAGCAACCTATAACAATTAACGGTATAAGGAGATAAAATATGCGACCTACGTTGTTTGATGAAGTAATGGTTACTGCATCAATTTCTTTGCCAGAGGTCTATAAGAGTACTCTTAGGATAGTTGGCAAAGGAAGTATTTCACAAGGAGTAAGGTTTCTTATAGAACAATTGGCACCAGAAGACCTAGAGGAGATGAAGTGTGCCCGTCACGAAATGGCAGAAAAAATCAGAAAAACAAAAACTTTCGTTAAAAACCCGTCTGGGTCCTTTGTACGGGAAGCTCTTGGATTACCAAAGAAAAGGAGTAAAGTATCTAAGAAAAAGAAAAGGAAAAGCATTGTTGGCTGATGAACCTGGTTTAGGTAAAACTATTCAGGTTTTGGCATGGCTTAAGCTGTACCCTAGGAGAAAATCTATTATAGTTGTTCCCGCCTCATTAAAGTGGAACTGGGGCGATGAAATAGATAAATGGACTCCAGAAAAAAAGTATATAATCCTCAGTGGATTAACACCGCAAAGAATAAGTTTTAAGTATGACATTGTCATTCTTAATTATGATATTTTACATGCGTGGGTAAAAGCACTTAAAAGATGGGGACCATCTGTTATAATTGCAGATGAAGCTCATTATTTGAAAAATAGTAAGGCAAAAAGAACCAAGGCCTTTATTAAGGTAAGGGCCATATGTAAATATTTTATCGCACTTACAGGCACACCCATTGTCAATGCACCTGTTGAGTTTTTCAGAGTTATAAACATGGTGCAACCCGGAAGGTTTCCAAGTTTTTGGTATTTTGTTCAACGGTATTGTGGAGCTAAACATAATGGCTTTGGTTGGGATTTTCGAGGAAGTAGTAATGAAGAAGAGCTGTACGATATTCTCACCAAAGAGGGTATAATGCTCAGGCGTCTTAAAAAAGATGTGAAAAAAGATTTGCCGTCTGTATCTCGAGCTGTAATTTATCTTTCGGGAGATAAAACTCAAGATATAGATATAGATACAAATACCATCGGATTGGCTGAAGTAGAATCTGCGAAACAAAGTTGCATAGATTTGAAAATGCCTTATGCAAAAGAGTGGATCTCTGATTTTTTAGAATCTGGAGAAAAATTGGTTGTATTCGTGCATCATAGAAAAACAACTAAGTATTTGAAGAAGTATTTTCCTTTTGCAAAGGTAATAGATGGATCTGTTACTGGTTCAAAAAGACAAGAAATTGTAAGAACATTTCAAAATGATCCTTCTTGCAAGCTTCTTATAGGAAATATCAAAGCGGCTGGTGTAGGTTTAACCCTCACCGCCGCGAGTAACTGTTTATTCTTAGAATTACCGTGGACACCAGCTGAATTAAAGCAGGCTACAGATAGATTATGTAGAATAGGCCAGACTGTACCGGTTACAGTCTGGTTTTTGCTGGTAAAAGATTCTATTGAAACAAAGATTATGAAAATGTTGGATGGAAAAAATAAGATTCTGTCAAAAGTGTTAGATGGTACGGTGCTATCTAAGGCAGATCTTTTAGAATCGATGAAAGAGGAGTAGGACAATGATCGAGAAGGTTTTGGGTATTATCAAAAACAGAGCAAATCAGTTTCACAGAACAGGCGTGGTAGGTATGGAGTTCGAAGATCTAGTATCGGAAGGATATCTGTGGCTTTTAGAAAACGGAAGTAAATTCGACTCCTCAAAAAACATCAAGTATTCTACATGGGTGTATGTTTCGTTGACCAATTTATTCACGAATTTTGCTAATAAGGCGTGGTATCGTTACACAGAAGAATTATCAGATGTAATTATGTCTGGGTTTATAGAAAAGCCATTTATATTAGATTTAGGTGGTCTTTCTGAAGGAGCGGTTTTTATTATAGAAAAAGTTTTAGATGAAGAAGTACCTAGTTTTAGAAAAAACGATATCAGGGAATGGTTGTATTCTTTAGGGTGGAAGGTAAGAGAAGTCAATGCTGCTTTCGCTGAAATAAAACAGTTTGTCAATTCTCTTTAATTCATCATGTATATAGATTACGAGAGATTGTTTAAGGTCTACGGTGTTCATTATATAGCATCCGGCGATCATCATTGTACAGAAGGTTGGCTTTCTTTTTATTGTCCTTTTTGTTCGCCGACTAAGTATCATTTAGGTTTAAATAAAAAATCAGGAAAATGGAATTGCTGGTCGTGCGGATCGCATAATGAGTGGTTTGTTTTGTCTGTTTTGTTGAACAAGTCTGTTACAGAGTGTAAACAGATTGTGAAAAAGTTTGTTCTTCCCGGTGTTTCTTTTCGGGATGATGTAGAATATTTCGCAGAAATAAAATCACAATGTTCATTACCTTTTGGTTGTGCAGAGCTTTCTGTAGAACAAAAAAGATATCTTAGGTCTCGGAATTTTAATCCTGAAAAAGTTGTTGATCTGTATAATGTAGTAGGAACACCGCCTTATTCTAAAATAGGTGACTGTATAGTAATACCTATTTATTGGCAAGGTATACGGGTTTCTTGGATTGCAAGAAAGATAAAAGAAGGATCCGGTCCAAGGTATCTAAAATGTCCAAAAAAAGAACAAACATATCCAATATCCAAAATATTGTATGGTTGGGAATCGATACGAAAGAAAGCTGTTGTGGTCGAAGGTATTTTTGATAAATGGAGATTAGGTCCTGGTTCTGTATGTACCTTAGGGCTAGGTGTTTCTGAAGAACAGGTCAGGTTACTTGGTTCTTTAAATCAAGTATTCATATTGTTTGATTCCGATAAGCCTGCAAGAAAGCGGTCTAATGATTTAGCTCGACGATTATCTTCGGTGGTAGATGTAGAGATTTTAGAAATAGATGTTGCCGATCCTGCAGAATTAACAGAACAAGAAGCAAAAAAAATTATGGAGGTACTTGGTTTTGAAAAAAGAAAATCTTTTTCCAGAAAAGTCTGATATCCGTGAAGATATTAGAAAGGTTTTGTTGTCGCCGATTACACCTAGAAAAATATTTGATCTTTGGAATAGACTTTCTGAAGAAGTGGGTGTGACACGATGTTCTTTTCTTTCCGATTCTTTATCTAGAAAACTAAAGAAATTAATATCTATATTTTCTTCTAAACAATGGGAAGAGTTTTTTTCTGAGGTTTTAGAAAATGAGTTTTTACAAAATGTGAATTGGTTTGGTTTGTCTTGGATCTCTGTTCCAGAAAATTTTGCAAAGGTCGTAGATGGTGTTTATAAAAGGTCTAAATATAAACCAGATAAGCCGTCTAATGCTTTAGGAAAAAGAGAAGATGTTGTAAAAATGTTAGATGAATGGCGTAGAGAAGATGACAATGAAATGTCCTGAGTGCGGTAAAAAGAACGCTCTATACTCTGACGGAGAATGGCATATTTGTTCTGATTGTTTTGATAAGATAAATTTAGCAGAAATAGAAAAAACCATCGAAAAGAGAATGTTTGTTTGTGGAGTACCGAAGCGATTTCTTTCTGCAAAGTTATCTGATTTTAAAAAACAGTATAGAACAGATAAAGGTCTCTTTATTTTAGGACCCGTAGATACCGGAAAAACTCATCTATTATCTGCTTTATGTCGAAATAAGATTTTGAATAGGCAGTCTTGTTTTTTTGTCAATGCTCCAGAGTTTACAGCAATATTGAAAAATAATTTAGCTGTTTCACACCAATTGATAGACAAAGCTCGTTTTTGTAAAAATCTATTTATAGATGATTTAGGGGTAGAGCAGTCTAGTGATTTTGTTTTCGAAGTATGGTATAGGATAATTAATCATCGTTATAATGAAATGTCCTATACTTCTGTTTCTATGAACACAATTAATTCATTAGATCAACGGCTTTTTAGAAGATTAAGAGATAGTACTGAGTTGATAGAGTTTTGAAAATAAAAAGAAATTGGTGAAATAAGTAATGGTGTTGAAACGAAGAAAAATTTCTAATATTTTAGAAAGAAAAATTGTATCCGCGGCAATTTTTGACGACGGATTTTTTTCTAATTTTATGCAAATATACCAACCTGGTTTCTTTTCTGACGAAAAATATGATCTTATTATAAGATGGATAGAAAGTTATCAAGAAAAGTATGACCAAGTACCGGGTTATGCTATACAAGATATTTTTCTTGAAAAAGTAGAATCTGAAAATATCTCAGAAGAACAAGCAGAGTTGTTTGGAAGGTTGTTCAAAAAAATAGAAGTTGAACGCGAAAAAGGTTTTGATGAGAAATATCTTCTAGATAAAGCGAGGGAATTATTTCAAAAGAAAGCAATTTTTAATCTTACAGAAGTATTAAGGCAATCTTCTGTAGAAGATGCTCTAGAACAGATAGAGCGGTTTTCTGTACCTAAAACAGAACAAACATATATTTCTCCATTCAAAGATGTTCATCTTTTTACAGAGGCTATAGAGAGAAAAACTAGGCCCTTGTTTCATGTAAAAGGTGCACTTGGGGAAATGATGAATTTGTATTTTATTAGAGATTCTTTTATTGGATTTTTAGCTCCGGAAAAAAGAGGAAAAACCTGGTGGTTATTTCATTTAGCTTTAAAGGCTTTTCAATGTAAAAATAATGTTGCTTTATTTTGTGTAGGTGATATGTCAGAAGATCAAACATTAAGACGCCTTGGTCAAATGTTGACAGAATCTTCTGTGTATGAGCATGAAGTCGGTTCTGAAATACTTGTGCCAGTTCTTGATTGTAAAAAAAATCAAGATGGTAGTTGCTCTATGGTAGGCAGAAAAAATAAGGTAATGTTGTTTAATGAAGTTGATATGAAGCCGGAGTATGAAGATAGACCAAAAAATTATAAACCCTGCACATACTGTTTAGATAAGAATTTATCTTTTCCTAAAGATACTTGGTTTGTTTCGAAAAAAATAAAAAAAGGCCTAAGCGGTAGTTTAGTAGATAAAGCTGTATCTAAATTCTTAAGAAGAAGTTCTGGTAAAGAGTTTAGAATAAGCACTTATCCAAACTCGACGGTAAAAGTATCAGAAATTCATAGTCTGTTGAAGATTTGGAAAAAAGAAGATTTTATTCCAGATGTGGTCATCATAGATTATGCCGATATTTTGGCTGCAGAAGATGGTAGAGAGTTTCGTCATCAAGAAAACGAAAAATGGAAAGCTTTGAGGAAATTATCACAAGAATGGAATATTTGTCTTATAACGGCCACTCAAGCAGATTCCGCGTCGTATGATGCAAAAAGTTTATCATTGAGAAATTTTAGTGAAGATAAAAGAAAGTTTGCACATACAACGGCATTTTTTTCTATTAATGAAACAAGGGAAGAACGAAAAGATAAGGTGCAAAGGATAGGGACCTTGTTATTAAGAGAAGGTGATTTTGATGTTAATAAGCAAGTCCGGGTTCTACAATGTCGGGCTTTAGGTAGAGTTCATTTAGATTCTTTTTGGGAGTATGTTTTTGATTAAACTGCAAGCAAAAACAAAAGACATGAAAGGATGTCGCAATGGATCACTTCACAACCGCTTTTTTAGAAAGACAAGACACGTGGCATGGAATCAAAGAAGAGATTCCCAAAGCACCAACATCTGTAGATGAGTTGTTGGCTGCATCTGATTTAGATTGGGAGGTAAATACACTTCCAATGATCGCTGCTCAAAATAGTGCAAAAATAAGTACACCATACAAAGCTTTGGTTCGTTCAACAGATAACGAAGTCCTTGGTGTTGTAAAAAATAGATGGACAAATTATCAAAATCGCGAAGCATTTGAATGGGCAGAGCCTCTTATCGAATCTGGTTTTTGGAAATATAGCTCCGGCGGTTCTTTCAGGAAGGGAAGAAGGTGCTGGATGCTTCTTCAGCAAGATGAAGTTGAAATTGTACCTAATGATGCTCTTAGGCAGTTTCTATTGGTAACATGGTCTCACGATGGCAAAACAGCGAATTATGTTCAGCCGACTTCTATTCGAATAGCTTGTGAAAATACTCTTAGAGCTGCTCTAAAAGAAAAAGGTGTGATGCGGTTTGCTATTTGTCATTCATCTTTTGTTGCATTTAATATGGAGCAGACCAAGGTGTTGTTGAATATAACGACAGAAAGTTTTAATGCTCAACGAGAAGTTTTTACAAATATGGCTAAAAAGCAGATTACAAAGAAAGAAGTCGCTGAAGTTTTAGATAATATTTTTCCATTGAAAAATAAAGATGGATCTGATGTGTCTATGTCAGCTATGAAGAAAAGGTGGGTTGTAGAGGAAGCTATTGAAAAAGGAAGCGGTATTCAAGAAAACGGACTCGCTGGTACAAAATACGGTGTTTTTGTCGGAATAAGCGAAGCTGTTGAACATTTTTTGGGTGGTAGTAAAATTACAGATAGGGGAGAAAATATTCTTCTTTATAGAGGAAGAGATATTGTGGATAAGGCGTTTAGGCTGTTAGCTGCCTAACATATACATACCGTGGCCCAGGAGATGTGTTCTGGGCCACGGTATCGGGTAACAAACAATAAGGAATTTGAAAATGGAAATAAGTGTGACGAAACAATTTTCTGCAGAAACTGCTCATTTTTTGAAAGATACAGAAACAAAAGGGTGTTTGCGGTTGCATGGCCATTCTTATAAAATTTTGATAACTGTGCGATGTTTGAGAGAAGAGCTTGTAGATGGAATGGTGGTTGATTTCAGTATATTGAGTAAATGGGTAAAAGAAAATATTATCTCTAAAATCGACCATCAATTGTTGGTTCCTTCTGATTTTGATCAAAGGGGTCTTGGTTTTTATATGAAGGATTATAAGTATGAGGAAAAAGTGATTAAATTCGATCCACAGCCTACTGCAGAAGCCATTGCCATGTGGATTTTTGATAATTGTAAAAAAGAATTTCCCGGTGTTTATAAAGTGCGAGTCTACGAAACGGAAAATAGTTATGCAGAAGTCAAAAGTGTATAAAATTTACAGAAGTAGATACGACGTTCAATTAGGTAAAACCATTACCTATGCCTACCAAAATACATTTCTTTCAAAAGAATCTGCTCTTCTTTTTATATATAATATTTTGAAAGAAACCAAAGATTGGGATGGATCTGTTAATTTTGTTCTAAATAAAGAAAAAGACGAATTGTATGCTACCTATGCATACTGTAACCTCGGCCATTTTTTTACCGGAACCCGGTTCGTTGTAAGGAGTGAAAATGTATAATGTAAATGAAATTTTTTCAAGTATACAGGGAGAAGGTCCTTTGGTTGGTGTTCCTGTTATTTTTGTCAGGTTTGCTGGTTGTAATCTAAGATGTTCTTGGTGTGATACGGATCATTCAAAAATAAATTATACCTTCAAGGATGCAAAAGAATTAATAGATGAGATAAAACGTATAGATATTTGTGGTTGGCGTCGTGTGGTTCTTACAGGTGGCGAGCCTTTACTGCAAGTGGATGCTCCTTTAATAAGAGCATTTTCTGATTTTGATATTGTTCAAATAGAAACCAACGGCACCATACCTTTTTATGATTGTGGTCCGCCTTTTATGGTTGTGGTATCCCCTAAACTAGGGCAAAAATGGACAACAGAAATCAAACCTACGGCTGTAAAGGTAGTAGATGAAGGTCAGGATCTTCACCAATATCAAAATTTCTATGGTCCGAAGCCTTCATATTATTTACAACCGTTAGATGATAAGAAGGATTTTCAAGCATCTATGCATAAAACAGCTCTTAGAGTAATGCATAATCCGGGATGGTGTTTGAGTATTCAGGTTCAAAAATGTGTAGGAGTAAGGTAATGGAAAAAAGATTTGTTTCACAACAGGCGTTAGAAAAAAATTATGAAAAACTGGCCGAGGTAATTAAAAACGAAGGTTGTCGGTATTTATACGGTGTTCCTAGAGGTGGCACAATGATAGCCGTAGAGTTGGTTGAGCGGAATAGAGATGATTTTGAAATAGTTGCAGATCATCGTAATTACCGTTCTAGTAAGGTAGCTATAGTGGATGATGTGTATTGCACTGGTAACACTTTGGGTTTTTTCAAAGATTTTTATAAGTGTTTTGTTCTTTTTTCAAAATCAAACGATCTTCCAAAAGGTGTATTTTCTGCAGACAAGGTAAGGGCAGATCAGTGGTTAATGTTTCCGTGGGAACGTGATGCAGAAGAAGGAACATCTTTGGTAACACGGATTTTAGAATATATAGGAGAAGATCCTTTTAGAGAAGGATTACGAGAAACACCACAAAGAGTCGTTGAAGCGTGGCGTCATTGGTTTAGTGGGTATACTCAAAATCTAGAAGATATTGTTAAAGTGTTTTATGATGATTCTTCTGATGAAATGATTCTTCTAAAAGATATAGAATTTTCTAGTATGTGTGAGCATCACATGGCTCCTTTTTATGGAAAAGCTCATGTGGCATATATTCCTGATAAAAAATTAATAGGAGCGTCTAAGTTAGCTCGTATCGTAGATTTGTATGCTAAGAGGCTTCAAATACAAGAAAGAATTTGTAATCAGGTAACAGCAGCTTTAGAAGAATTGTTACAACCAAAAGGAGTTGCTTGTTTAATTGAAGCGAAGCATTCTTGTATATCAAGTAGAGGTGTTCAAAAACAATGTTCTGTTTTTACTACGTCATCTCTTACAGGTGCTTTTAAAGAAAATTTTGCAACAAGAAATGAATTTCTTAAACTTATCAAACAATAATTTGTTCTGATAATAGTGTTTGACTTGTATAATTAAGTAACAAACTTTCCGCAACATAAGGAGAAAAAAATGGAAGTGAAAAAAATTGCAAAAGAGATGAACAAAGCATTGAAACTGGTTCCTGAGATTTTTCTAGATAATGAAAAATCCATGCAACAAGAGATCGAGGAAGTTTGCCAGGAACTCAAACCAGAAGACTTGTCTGCTTTGAGCAAAGCAACAGTCGCAACCTTAATGAAACAAGAGTTTTTTCCAGAAGTATTGTTGGAGGCAGCATGTAAAAGGATTGGAAAGAAAATGTCAAAAGATCTAAAAAAAGAACCCGAGAAAACAACGAAGTCTGTGGCGAAAAGCAAAGGCGGTACAGGAAATAAGGCTGGTAAAGAAAGCAAGACAGAGGCAGAGACACAACCTAAGTCTTCTGCAAAACCGACAAAAAAGGCAGCTAAAAAAGACGAGGCAAAACCAAAAGCAGAAAAAAAGCAAAGAAAAGAGACTAACCTTAATATGGCCCGTCGTATGTTTAAAGAAGGTTTTTCACTCGAAGAGTTTTCGTCAGAACTCGAACAGTCTTATAAAGAAAAAGGAAAAGACCAAAAGAAAGAATGGTACGCCAATAGAGCCGCCATCTATTGGAATATAGCTGCAAAGGAGGTAGAAGCATGAATGCGGTTTGGGTAACCACTTCATTTGAAGGTGTACATCGTTGGCCAGAGGCGCCACCCTTGGTTGATTTTTTACGGAATTTCCATAGGCATGTTTTTTATGTGAAAGTAACTGTTTTAGTTTCCCATAATGATAGGGATGTAGAGTTTTTTACTTTGAAAATGCATGTTGATTTAGTAATAAAACAAATCACCGATAATGATTTTAATTTAGGTCGTTCTTCTTGTGAAGATATGGCAAAAAGTATTTTTACTGCTTTGTCTGTTATACATGAAGATCAAAAACCTATGTACAATGTTTGGTCGGTAGAAGTGTCTGAGGATAATGAAAATGGAGCTATAGTGTATAAAGATGACCAAAGTTGTTAATTGGGTTATAAGTCCATCTTCTATAGAAGAAAACAGAGGAAGTTTCTGTTACAATGAATATTACCTGGTATCTGCTTTAAGGAGTAGAGGAGAAAAGGTAATTTTTCTAGAAGATTTTACTATAACCCAAAAAGATGTTTTAGATGACATTGATGTGAACGATAACGTTTACATAAGCCTTTGGTCTTATCCTCAAATAGGCCTATGTAGACTTTTACATTTACGATTGGGTCGTGCGAAGTTTTTTGGATATTCCCCGCTCATTATTCAAGAAAAGCTTCCTTTGTTTGTACTAACAGAAGACCTTATTTTAGATGGTATAAAGCATTATGCTTTTGAAGCTCATACATTCAAACATCTTTTGTTGTCTGATTGCGACGGTCATTTGAAAGGTAATCCAGAAGTTTTTCCGTTGTGTGGGTCTTATTATGGGTGTAAGAATAATTGTTCTTTTTGTCCAGTAACACCTAATTTACCAAACAAAACATATATAGATATTCCTGCATCTTTCGCTTTTGAGTCTCTTAAACAGTATCAAGAACTAGTGCCTGGTTCTGGTGTTCATTTTACAGATGAGGATTTTTTTATAGATCCGCTCAAAGCGAGATTTATTTTGTCGGAAAATAAGATAATCCAAACAAATAAGCCTAGTATAATAGCTTTGGCGAGTGTATCTACCTTTACAAAGTTTTTAGATACTTTTCATGACGACGAAAAAGCTCGTGCATTTTGTTCGGATGTCGGGTTATCTCTTATAGAAGTTGGATTAGAAACTGCTTCTGTAGCTTTATCTAAAAAAATGGGTAAGCCTGTGGTTTCTAAAAGTGTAGCTCTTGCAGAACGTATGAAAGGATGGGAGACCAGAATACTTTGGTTAACGTTGACGTTGAGTCCGGGTGAAACGTTATCGTCTATAAGGGAAACTGGTTCTTTTTTAGAAAAATATGGTATGAGTCCGAGTGATATGACTGCAAGGCTTAAAACAAATGGAACAATAGGGGGTCTCGGACAATATTTTCAAATATATCCCGGTACAAGAGCATATCATAAAGTACAAGAAGAAGGTATTATGTTGACAGAAGCCCCTACAAGACTAATACCTAGTTTTATTCCTAATTCTTTATTGCAAGATAAAATACATGTATTGCGAGACTGGGCAGAAGAAGATGGGTATTGGTTAGATTTTCAAGGTGCACCTAAATTTAAATTTTCTGAAGGGCAAACAGTTTTAGATTGTATTCAACAACAAGAGTATCCTAGATATAAATCTATTATGACTGTTTGCATAGCTGCTCGTTTAGGAGTAATAGAAAGTAAAATATGATAACAATTGTCCATTTGCCTATAGAGCCTTTAGAAGATCGTTATTCACAAGACTGGTTAGAATGGTATGATTTAGAAAGCAGAAAAACCAAAGAATACAAAGAGCTTTTTCTTCTAGGTAATTATAAATACGATAAAATAGAATGCGGTGCTTTTTTAGATGTATGTAAAACCATGGTGTTTAAGAATTCTCAAATGGCATCGGTTTTAACATGGTTTAAGGAACAACCAAAACAAATAAATTGGAGTAAGGTAGTTTTCTTTTTTCATGATTTATGGCACCCGGGTGTTACAGATCTTTTATATATTAGAAATGGTTTACATCTACCATTTAAGATAGTAGGGATCCTTCATGCAGGTACATACGACCCTTACGACTTTTTAGCAAGGAATGGAATGAAGCATTGGGGGTCGCGTGTAGAACAGGGTTGGTTTGAAGGTGTAGATAAGATTTTTGTAGCTACTCATTTTCATAAAAAATTGCTTTACGAAACCCAAGCGGTATTTCGTCTTGAAAAAATCGCTGTAACAGGGTTACCTATTTATCCCAGAAAGTATTGTTTTGATGAAACAAAACAAATAAAAGATTTAGATGTTGTGTTTCCTCATAGATTAGATATAGAAAAACAACCTTTCTTTTTTGATAAAGTAGCCGCTCATTTTAAAGATAATACTTTTGAAAAAACCATGGAATTAAATTTAACCAAAGAGCAATATTATGCCAGATTATCTAGATATAAGATAGCTTTTTCATCTGCTCTTCAAGAAACATGGGGAATCGCCATGCAGGAATGTGTGTTTGCTGGTTGTATACCCCTTGTTCCTGATAGGCTGTCTTATTCAGAAATGTATCCCGTTGATTTCAAATATTCTTCTTTTGAACATAGTTTAGAGATGGTCGACAAGTTTATTAAAGAATACAAAACTAAAAAGACGAGATCTGTGTGGAAAGATTTATATAACTCTTTAGAAAAGTCTGGTAGGGAAGCTATTCAAAAACAGAAAGAAGAGATTTTTCAATTATGTCAGTGAATATTTTTCAAGACAGCGGCGCACCTACTTTATATAATGAGTATGTGAAAAAAAGTACAGCTAAAACAATGGGCTCTACCCTTAAATACAGAAGGTATGATGATTTTTCTTTTCTAGAAAGTGATGTTTATCTAGAATACAGGGAAAGGTATCTCAAGCATTGTTTAGATAATAAGCATTTGGTTGGTGTAGCGGCAAATCTAGATGTGATTAATAATGCCGAAGAGACATATAAAAATCAGAAATGGTTTGAAAAAAGAGGATATAATCCTATACCTGTTTGGCATTTTGGTTCTGACGAAAGTTATTTGAAAAGGTATATAGATGAAGGTTATGAATATATAGCTATGGGAGGTCTAATACCTAATTCATCTTCCGCACTTATCGGTCCATTAGATAAAATATGGAAAAATATTATATGTGATAAGGACGGGCTACCTAAAGCAAAAATTCACGGGTTTGCCATGACGGCTTTTTCATTAATGCGGCGTTATCCTTGGTATAGTGTTGATTCTAGTTCTTGGTTAAAAGTAGGTGCATATGGAAAAATATTTGTGCCAAAAAAAGATAGGACCGGTAAATGGAGATGGGATAAAACACCTGCCTCCTTTGTTATTTCTGAAATAGGTATCAAAAAACAAATTCATGGATTAAATCAAACACCTTTATATCAAGAAACTATTTTTAATTTAATCCAAGAGCATGGGTTTCCTTTGGGTAAATGCGAGTATGAAGGAGATGAGGTAAAAATAATCGAGCGGGGCATGATTAATGATTATGTTTGGCGCGTGAAATGGAACATATATCACATGCATCAATTTCTAAAAACATTGCCACAATGGCCTTGGTCTTTCTTTGGTAAAACAAGGGAGGTTTTATGATTGTATATTTTGCTGGATCTATCGGTGATTGGGAAAAAAAGTTTTTTGATGAATACGGTTGGGATTATAATAGATTGATAAGTATTGTGTATACCCCCGAAAAAGCGATAAATATGGTATTGTCTTATAAAAAAGAGGAGATAGAAAAAAGTGGTAACAGCGAAAACAGAAGATCTGAGAATAACGTTAGAAAAAATAATCTTGTTGATAAAAGAAAAAAGTCTAGCAGACGAAAATGTCGGTAAGGTTTCTTATAGAAATGGCAGGTTTTGGTGTAAAACAGAAGATACTAAAGCATCCATAAAAGCTCCTTTTTTAGAAGGCATGCCCGATTTTTGTATAGAAGGTTTAGATCTTCTTCGTTATCTTCAAAAAGTAGATAAAAAAGAAATTGATTTAGAAAAAGAAAATAATCTTCTTTTTATACGCGGTAAACGAAGTAAAGCTTCTTTTTCATGTTTTGAATCTTTTTCTTTTTCTCTACCTAAAAAATGGGATAAAATAGGTCCTGGTTTTTTAGAAGGTGTCAAAGAAGCAAGAAATTATATAAGTAAATCTTTTTATAGACCTGTATTGACCACAGTCTGTGTAAAAGAAAACAGCATACAAGCATCTAATGGTTTGGTGTATTTTAGGACTTTAGGTGAAGATGATTTTTTGAAAAAAGAAGAAACATTAATACCAGGTTCTGGTATATCTTTTTTAGTTACATTGAATCCTTCTGAATATTGTATTGATGATACTATGATTTATTTCAGGAAGGATTCTGATTTTGTAGGCGCTTGCGCTCTTATGGGTGGTGTTTATCCCGATGTCGTTGAGATGAAAAAAGATTACGAAAAAGGAAAATTTGTATCTTTTCATTCTCAAACTAAAAATGTTATAGAGAGGTGTTCTGTTTTTGTGGAAAGGATGCGGTTTGAAGAAGAGAAAGAAGTATATGTAACTTTGAAAAGGAAGAAAGCATATATTAAGGTGAAATCTAATATAGGTTCTAATGAAGAAATATTTAAGGCTAAGTATGATGAAAGTTTAGAGGGTCTTTCTTTTTGTCTACGGCCTGATTTCTTTTTAAAGATATTAGAAAAAAGCACCAAGTTTTTAATATGTACAAATTCTATTCAATTAAAAAATAAAACTCTATGGTTGGTTGCAGCATTAACGAAAGCTTGATTTATGTTGTTTACTGAAAATGAATTAGATTTAGGGGGGGCCGGTTGTTTTTCTTGCAGGTTGCGAAAAAAAGAAAGACATCTTGCACAAGGCACGGGTAAGATCCCTTTATTAATAATAGGTTCATCTCCTACAAAGTCTGGGCATATTTCTTCTGAGTTCAGGGATATTTTACAACAGGTAGATATAGATATAAATAAATGCAGATTCATGTCTTCTGTTTGTTGCCCTGTTCCTGATGACAAACAACCTACCTTAAGAGATATCGAATTTTGTAGGAGTAATGTTTGGCGAGAGATCAGGAATAATAAACCTAATGCCGTGATATTGCTCGGGGAGGGCGCCATGAATAGTGTTTTGGGAAAGGTGTGGCGTTCTGGTCTAGGTAATATAAAAAGGTGGGAGGGGTTAATCATACCTTTAAGAGAAACAAGATCTTGGGTGTTGTGTCTCAGAGATGAAAGAGAGTTGTTATTTCTTGATGGAAAAGAAAATACTCTTTTGAAAAATATATGGATTTCATATCTAAAGAAATTTATTTCTTTTATTGATAAAGGGTTTCCAAAAGAGTTACAGAATTATCCACAGACAGAGCATTTATACGGAGATGATAGAGTACGGTATTTGAAAAAACTTATAGAGAAAAAACCAAAACACCTTGCTTTTGATTATGAAACAAATTGTCTTAGACCACAATTGAAAAATTCTAAGATTGTTTCTGTTAGTTTTTCTGATACAAATGATTTGGGCGTTGCTATGTTGTTTGATAAAACAATAGTACCCTATCTAAAGAAGATTTATAGAAGCAAATTTATAGGAAAAATAGCATCCAATATGAAGTTTGAGCATATTTGGACTTCTGTAAAGCTGGGTATTGAAATAAGAAACTGGGTACATGATACAATGCTCTGTGCTCATGTAGAAGATAACCGAGAGTTGTATTCTGGTCTAAAGATGCAGGTGTTTGTGAATTTCGGTATACCCGATTATGCAGAAAAAGCTTATAGGTATATTACCGCAAACGAAAGAAATGGATATAATGATATTTTTGAAATGAATACAAACGATCTACTTGAGTATAATGCTTTAGATTCTGTATTTGAATATAGATTAGCGAAAATGCAGATGAGGTGTTTTATATGAAATTAAATCCTATTAATGAAAAAGGATATAAGCTGTTACACGACGGCGCATTGGCGTTAGGTGTAGCAGAGCAGAACGGTATTAGGATAGATGTGCATCATTTAGAAAAAACATATCAAAAACTAGAAGCAGAGGAAAAGAGATTTGAAAAAAAGATATTAAAATCTAAAGGAGGTAAACTTTGGAAAAAGACATATGGGGATTCTTTGAGATTTGGTGGTTTAGAGCAGCTGAGATTTGTTCTAAGAGAATGTTATGGTATTGACGTAAAAGGTACTTTAGATAAAGGTGTTTTGGGTAAGATAGATAATCCTTTTGTGAAGGATATCTTAGAATTACGAAAATTGGTAAAAGCCAAAAGTACGTATGTTCTGGGAATTTTGAATGAAGTTATTGATGGTTATATTTATCCTAATTTTAATCTTCATACCACGGTAACTTATAGAAGTTCTTCATCTTCGCCTAATTTTCAAAATATACCTGTACGGGATCCTTGGGTATCAGAACTAGTTCGTTCTGCATTTATTCCAAGAAAAGGAAATAGGATAGTGGAAGCAGACTATTCTGGTATAGAGGTACGAGTGGCCGCATGTTACCATAAAGATCCTACCATGTTGCAATATCTAAATACGAATTATGATATGCATAAAGAAATGGCCGCAGAAGTATATAAAATTCCTTTAAAGTTGGTTACAAAACAGATCAGAAATATAGTTAAAAATAAGTTCGTATTTCCTATGTTTTATGGTTCTTATCATAAATTAATTGCATCGGATTTATGGGAAGCTGTGACAGAACAAACCATAGAAACATCCGATGGTAAGAATCTTTTATCAGAATTAAAGTATCAGAAAATAGGAACTTTTTCTTCTTTTTTAGAACATATAAAAAGGATAGAAGATAAATTTTGGTTTGATAGATTTCCTGTATATCAAAATTGGCGCACAGAGTGGTGGGAAACTTATCAAAAGAAATTTTATTTTGATACATATACAGGGTTTAGTTGCCGCGGGTATATGAAGAAGAATGAAGTTATTAATTTTCCTATTCAAGGCTCTGCTTTTCATTGTTTGCTGTGGAGTTTTATTAATTTGACCAAAGCACTCCGCAAGCGTAAGATGAAAACAAAACTTATAGGGCAAATTCACGATAGTATTGTGGCAGATGTTCCCGAAAATGAGTTTGAGGAATATATAGATATTCTCACAGAAATATCTACAAAAAAAATTAGGGAGTATTGGGATTGGATAATATTGCCTTTAGAAATTGAAATAGAGGCATCTGATGTAAATGAAAGCTGGTTTAATAAAAAAGTAATACACAGATAATATATATGTGTGCGTGAGTAGGCTGAGAAATGCCGAGAATTGCATTAGAGAATGTGTAACTATAATAGGTAAGTAAACAGGTAAGTAGGCTGAGAAAAATTAAACAAGTGCATATAGCACACGAGCAAGAAAGGGAAGCATATGAGTCTTTATCAAACACACCGTCCTAAAAAATTAAGTGAGTTGGTAGGTAACGAAAGGACTGTTCAAAAAATAAAAGCTTGGGCAGATAATGAGAATAGATCTCATAGTATTCTCCTTACAGGGCCTAGTGGTTGTGGAAAAACTACAGCTGCACGAATAATGGCGAAAATGATAAAGTGTAAAGGCAACGATTATTCAGAGTTAGATACCGCCGATTTTAGGGGAATAGATACTATAAGGGATTTGAGGATAAGCATGAATTATCTTCCTATGGAAGGTCTTAGTAGAGTTTGGTTGTTAGATGAGTGCCATAAATTGACAAACGATGCTCAAAATGCTTTGTTGAAAAGTTTAGAAGAACCACCCAGTCATGCTTATCTTATTTTGGCGACCACAGATCCAGATAAGTTAATAAAAACAATTAGGACCAGGTGTACAATGTTTTCTTTTGAGCACTTGAGTGAGGAAGAAATTATTCTTCTTATAGGGGAGGTATTGCGAAAAGAAAATGTAGTTTTGAAATCAAAAGTTATAAGAAGTATTGCAGAGAAATCTCAAGGATCTCCTAGACTTGCTTTATCTTTGTTGGAACAGATTTTAAAATTAGACGATCCTAATACAGAAGTTGATGTGGTCGAAGAGCAAGAAAAACAAAGCATTGATCTTTGTCGTGCTCTTATGTCTAAGAAAAAATGGTCTGATATTTCTGTTATTTTGAAAAACATAGCAGGTGAGCCTGAATCTATTAGACAGGCTGTTCTAGGTTATGCGTCTGCATGTTTGTTAAATGGAGATAAAAGTGCATACCTCGTATTGGATTCTTTTTTAGAAAGAGGTCCGTTTTTTGAAACAGGAAAAGCGAGGTTAATAGCTGCGTGTTATGAATCGTTGTTTTCTGAATAATGTTGTTGACCTGTATAATAAAATAACTAAGTAAAGGAGACGGCATGGATCCCGCATTACTTCAAATAGACCCATTAGCATTAGATAAAGAATGGTTAGAGCAATCTGGATTATTTTTTGTATGGGCACAAAAGGCGGTAGAGGCTAGAGCAGAAGCAGATGTTGAAAAATATAATTTAGATAGGCTTGAGGCAGAAATATCTTCTGATATTAGAAGTGCTCCCGATAAATACGGTATAGATAAGCTGACAGAGTCTATTATTTCACAAACAATAAAGTTGCAAAAATCATATTGTACTCAAATGGTAAAATTAATAGATACAAGAAGAAAAGCAGAAGAGCTTTCTAAATTTTCTATAGCATTAGAACAACGAAGGAAGGCTTTAGAAAATCTTTGTTTTCTTCATTCTCAATCTTATTATGGTCAGCCTCAAGAAAAACCCGCTTTAATTAGAAAGAAACGAAAGATTAAAATAAAAAGGAGAGATGAAGATTGAAGTTATTATTCCTGGCAATTTTGATCTTAGCTATATTGTTTTTTGTAGGTCCTTTGGTAATACGAGTTTGGGCATATTCTTTAGGCACGGGTCTATTGGATGCCTTATGTAGAAACATAAAACAGGAGGTTCAAAATGGTAAAAAAGAAAAGTAGAAAAACGTCAATGAGGGACAAAGTTCGGCAACATGCAAAAGACGCACGGAAAGGAAATCGATCATTAAATCTACCCGGTCATGTGCAAGAATGGTATCCAGAAGACAAAGGCGTATTTGAAATAGATATTTTGCCTTATGTTGTTTCGGATGCTTTTCATCCCGATGAGATTGAAAAAGGTTCTTTGTGGTACAGGAGAACTTATCGTTTGCATTTTCTTGAAAGACAGCCTGTTGTGTGTCCCAGGTCTGTTAATAAGCCGTGTCCTATTTGTGAAGAAGTTGATCGGTTGTCTAAGGACTATGATGTTAATAAAGATCTGATTCGTGCGTTAAAGAGTCGTGAACAATGTTTGTTCAATATCGTAGATCCGTCGGATAAAGAGAGGAACATAAAGGTGTTCAATTGGTCATCGTACAAGTTTGCTCAAGTGCTTGAGCGCGAATTAGACGAAACAGATGATTTTGATGATTGTGGTTTCGCCGATTTGGAAGGTGGCTCTACTCTAAAGTTTCGGTTGAGTGAAAATACATACGAAGGACGGAAGTTTTTAGAAACCACTCGACTTGATTTCCGGCGTCCTCGTCAAGATTACGATGAGTCTATTTTAGACGAAGTCGCAGATCTTGATAAGATTCTTAAAGTAAAGTCTTATGAAGAAATCTCTAGACTGTTTCTAGGGTTAGAAGAATCAGAAGAATCTGAAAAAAAATCTAAGAAAAAGAAAGCAAAAAAAGTTGTCGAAAAAGTAGATGACGACGACGTAGATGACGAAGATGATGAAGATGACGACGACGTAGATGACGAAGATGATGAAGATGACGACGACGTAGATGACGACGACGTAGATGACGACGACGTAGAT
>Ga0255347_1001274_pt1 | contig 41965 bp, 31 predicted proteins | sample wastewater_treat_2_FD_192479 | JGI IMG/M metagenome (GOLD analysis project Ga0255347, IMG submission 192479) | Wastewater microbial communities from Lulu Island WWTP, Vancouver, Canada - plant24 | ecosystem: Engineered > WWTP > Wastewater > Unclassified | place: Canada: Vancouver, British... | reverse complement strand
TTGTTTCAGAAATTGTTGAATATATGAAACCAGTATGCACAAATATTTCTCCCTGTGGTTCCCTTAGAAGAATGAAAGAAACCATTGGAGATATTGATATTCTTTGTACCTCAAATAATCCAGAAAGCATTATAAAAAGGTTTGTTGAATATCCAAAAACATTAAGGGTTATTGCAGAAGGAGATACAAAGGGCTCTATTATTGTAAAAGAAAAATCTCTTCAGGTTGATCTTCGCGTTGTTGAACCAGATTCATACGGTGCCGCACTTCAATATTTTACTGGTTCAAAGCAACACAATATCAAACTTAGAACCCTTGCAAAAGAAAAAGGGCTGAAAATCAGTGAATATGGGGTTTTTAAGGGAGAAAAAAAGATTGCTGGAAAAACAGAAGAAGATGTTTATCGTGTTTTCAATATGCCTGTTATTCCTCCTGAATTAAGAGAAGATAGGGGAGAAATAGAGGAAGCATTAAAAGGAAATCTTCCGGACCTTGTAGAACAAAAGGATATACTTGGTGATTTTCATGTTCACTCTAATTTTTCTGATGGGTCAAACACCATTGAAGAAATAGTAAAAAAATCTATTTCTCTCGGATATAAATTTGTCGGGATTGCTGATCATTCCCAGACAAGTAAGTTTGCAGGAGGGATGGATAAGCAGAAATTACTTGAAAGAAACAAAAAGATTGATGAGGTTGTACAAAGATACCCTGGAATAAAGATATTCAAAGGAGCAGAGGTGGATATACTTGGAGATGGAAACCTGGATTATGCTGATGAAATACTTGCACAACTTGATTTTGTGATTGGTTCAGTCCATCAGGGTTTTCATAAAAACATTACAGAAAGGATGATAAAAGCAATGGAAAATCCTTACCTTGATATAATCGGGCATCCAACAGGTAGATTAATATCAGGCCGAGAAGGGTATGATATTGACATAGACAGGGTTATTGAATATGCAGGTAAAACTGGTGTTGCTCTCGAAATCAATGCATACTTTGATCGGCTTGACCTGAATGATATAAATGTTTTGAAAGCAAGACAAAAGGGTGTAATGCTTGCGATAGGAACTGATGCCCATAACATAAATATGTTTGAATATATGAAACTTGGAGTTGCTGTTGCCCGAAGAGGCTGGCTTGATAAAAAAAGAGTATTAAACTGTTATAGTGTTTTTGATATACCTTTAAGAAGGAAAAGGTTAAAGAAGTAAACTTTCACTTAGACCCACTGCGCTGGAAGTTTTTGTATGGTAAAATAAATCCCAACTGGAGGTGCTATGAAGGCAAATGTTCTTGTTATTGAAGGGAAAACAATTGCAGAGGTCTGGGAAAAAAGTGTGATGACATTATGGGAAAAAGGCGGAAGCATCCCAACAGAGTATGATTCACCTGGAGAACCGCAGAGTCGGGATGCAACAATGATGATGATCATTAATGAGCCATTTTCAGAACCAAGGATACATCTTGGGTTTCCAGGTGGAATGGAGGATCTTGAAAAATATCGTCAGGAGGTTGTTTTTGGGGTTCACGACCACTGGATAAAACCCGAAGAAGGCAAGTGGACATATACCTATCACCAGAGGCTTTTTAATTACCCCGCAGAAAAAACAGTAAATCAGATTGAATATATTATCAACAAACTTTCTCAAACATTTTATTCGAGGAGAGCCCAGGCGATTACCTGGATTCCTTCATATGATCCCAAAACAGATGACCCACCCTGTCTTCAGAGAATCTGGTGTAGATTGGTTCCAGAAGATGGAAATATCTTTCTTAGAATGAATACACATTGGCGTTCGAGGGACGCATACAGGGCAGCATATATGAATCTTTTTGGTTTAACAGAACTGCAAAAGTATATTGCAGATGAAATTTCAAAAAAAACAGGCAAGAAGATTTTTGTTGGTCCGTATGTTGATATTACTGATTCCTATCATATCTATGGATCAAATTTTGATGATTTTCAGGCAAGGTTTCTTAAGATGATGAAGGAGAGAGATTTTTATAATGAAGACCGACTTAAAAGCCGTACAATGAAAAGCGACGACCCTGCGGCAGTTGCTGGTTTTGAGTATGGTAGAGAACAAATAATGAATGAAAAAAAGCCCTGATAACATCAAGAAAAATCTTTTTCTTATTATTGCCGGTCCAACTGGAACAGGAAAATCATCCATTGCTGCAGAATTGTGCAGGATACTGCCAGGTGAGATTATTAATGCAGATTCCCGGCAGTTCTATAAGGATATTAACATTGGGACTGCAAAACCAACTGAATCTCTAATGAAACAGGTTCTACACCACCTGTACAGTTTTATAACACTGAAAGAGAACTTTACTGTATTTGATTACAGACAGTATCTCGAGAAGATTATTCCTGAAATATGGTCAAGAAAAAAAGCAGCAGTCATTGTTGGTGGAAGTGGTTTTTATATCAGGGCGATACTTAAAGGAATTTTTGAATTTCCTGAAGAGAAAAAACCCCTTCAGAAAGATATCAGAAAAATGCTTGCTGATAAAGATACAGAATATCTTTATAAAGAATTAAAAAAGTTTGACCCTGTTCTTGCAAAAAAGATTCATCCCAACGACAGAGTCAGGATTACAAGAGGCCTTGAGGTCTGGATGATAACAGGTACACCAATGAGCCAGTGGCAGAAACAGGCAAAGCCAGCGAGTTTTATTTCTGATGCCTCTGTAAAATACTGGGTAATTAATCTTCCGAGGGATATTCTTTACAACCGACTTGATTTAAGAACAGAGGCAATGCTTGGGTCTGGATGGTTAGAGGAAGTTAAGATATTGATAAGTTCAGGATTAAAACACTATCTAAAAGAAAAGGCACCAATAGGATATATGGAACTATGTGATTTTATAGAAGGAAAAACATGCTGGGATGAAACAGTTGAGACCATAAAAAGGAAAACAAGAAACTATGCAAGGCAGCAAATAACATGGTTTAAGAAAGAGGATGCAGAATGGGTTAATGTATTAAACAGGCATCCATCAGAGGTAGCAGTGCAACTAAAAAATTCAATCAAATAATCCTGTGGTGTAAAAAATGGCGTACAGCGCTTTTTTACCCAATAGTGTCAACAAAACTTTTATGTTAGAAAACCTGATACAAAGGAAGGAGAAACATTTTCCCCCTTTAATAAAGGGGGCGAGGGGATTGCCAGGAGAGATATAAAGGACTTTGAAACTATTGAAAAATAAACAAAAACGCTGCTAAAGCCATAGCCGTGTCTTGCACTACCAATGGAACTATAGGGGGGGGTATGAAATACGAGATGATGTTTGCGGAGGACCTGCGGGAGGCAATTAGAAATAATATCCCTTTTGTTATACCTGTGGGTGTTATTGAATATCACTCTGAACACTGTGTATTTGGCGTTGACACGCTTCTGATAATTAAAGCACTGGAAATTATTGAAAAGGAGATGGATATTGTTATCTGTCCTCCTTTTTACTATGGTTCTGCGAGCTACGCGGTGGAACCACCTGGTAACAATGGTACAATACATATCCCCAGTAGAACACTTTACATCTTTGCAAAGGACCTGTTCAGGAGTATGCTTCTGATAGGGATCAAGAATATACATATCTTCATCCACCATCAGAGTGAAAACTTTGTTGCTGGTATGCCCACAGATCTTGCCTTTAAACTTGCAGGAAGAGAAACAATCTTTGAGTATCTAAAAAAGGAGCGAGGCGATGGCTGGTGGGGTAAAGAGGAGATGAAGGACTACTATTCAATGTATGAAAAGGGTTCTGACCCTTTCAACTGGATAAAGATTCATCCCTTTATTGATGAAAAAACACAAAAAAGGTTTCCTATAGACCATGCGGGTCAGCAGGAAACATCCCTTATGCTTGCCTTTTGTCCTGAAGGTGTAGATATGGGAAAATTTACAGATAAGAAGTGGTACAGCCGGTCAGCAAAGAAAGCATCCATTGAATATGGACTTTCTGCAAAAGAGATGATTTTGAAGACAATGAAGGAGCGACTGAAACAATGAGAGATACATTTGAGACAAGGATTATACGTTCACCATACGGTGATTTTTACGGTAGAGATATTGAGGACTCTGTAAAGAACCATCCTGACTGGTACCTCGAGGAGATAGCAAGAGAAAGATTTAATGCAGTATGGCTCCGTTGTACCTTAAAGGACATTGTTTCTTCAGGAGTATTCCATGGATTCGGTAAAAAAGAGGGACAGCAGATACCTGCACTTAACAGAATGGTTGAGAAAGCGGAAAGATATGGACTGAAGGTGTTTTTATGCTTTTACGAGCCCAGGGGATTTCGTGAGGATGACCCTTTCTGGAAGGATAACCCTGATGTTAAGGGACAGTCAGTGGAATTTCCGGGGACTCTTCCTTTTTCCGGGAGATACTATGCACTCTGTTCAAGTACACAAAAGGTAAAGGACTACCTGTATCAAAGTAGTTATAACCTTTTTAAAAAAGTTCCGGGACTGGGTGGTGTTTTTATGATAACTGCAAGTGATTTCCATACCCACTGCTATTCACACTATCCAAAGCGGCAATTGAAGTTTACAGACCCTCTTATGGAGGAGTGGGCAAAAAAACCATTTGAGTGTAAGAGATGCGATAAAAGGGAGCCACATGAGGTGGTTTCCGAGGTCATTACACTTTTAAACAGAGGAATAAAGGATGCAAATCCTGATGCAAAGGTTATTGCGTGGAACTGGTCCTGGTATATAATTGAGCCAGATCCTCAGGAAAAACTTATCAGTTCCATTCCACAGGATGTAATACTGCTGGGTGATTTTGAGAGGGGCGGGTATAAAAAGGTGCTGAACAAACGGCTGAATATAGATGAGTACAGTTTGGCATATACAGGTCCATCCCCGAGGTTTAAAAAACTATTTTGTCTTGCCAAAAATCGTGGTATGAAGGTCACTGCCAAACTTCAGATTGGAACAACACATGAGGTTGTCACTGTGCCATATATCCCTGTGCCTTACAAGATTGCTGAAAAACTTTACAGGATGAGGAAAATGGGTGTGGATGGATACCTGGGTTGCTGGATATTTGGAGGGGATATATCCCCTATGAGTAAGGTTGTAGGAAAGCTTTCTGTCAATAATTCTCTTTTACCGTCAGATGCAGTAAAAGAGGTTGCAATAGAAGAATTCGGGAAAAGGCAGGCAGGATATGTGGAAAAGGCATGGAGATATTTCTCAGATGCATGGGAAAACTATCCTTTTAGCATACCCTTTCTTTATTGGTCCCCTGTTAATTATGCCACTGCATTTCCTTTTAAAATAGGAGATAAGGAGATTAAAGAAATACCCTCCTGGTTGCCTCTCCCCAGGGATAAAAATGGACACATCCTCTCAGGGGATACCCTGAAAGGTTGGATTAGTCCGTTTGATTCAGTATTTGTTGTCAGGGCATTTAAGAAACTTCTTTCTAATTGGGAAAAGGGTATAGATGCACTGAAAGAAGGGAAATGGTATCCTGGAAACCCCAGATATAAAAAAGAACTGGATTTAGCAATTCATATCTCTCTTCTTGTCAAAAGCACCATCAACATTATTGAATTTTACAGATTGCTTAAGAGATATAACAAAGGGGACAAGGTTGCAAAAAGGGAATTGAAGAAACTGCTGAAATGTGAGATTGCCATTACTGAAAGTGACAGGAAAATTATAAAAAGTAATCAAGATTTTGGCTATCATTCTGAGGCACATGAGTATTTCATAACCGAGAAAGACCTCACCTATAAGATTACTCTCCTTAAAAAACAGATTCAAAAACTTTGATACTGAGATTCCGACATAATACTATTTTCTAATTGTTTCAAAATTACCCTGTTGTGATAGGCAAAAAACCACAACTGTGTGTTAAAAACTTTTTAAAGGTCATTAAATTAGATGGTCAAAAATAAGAACAGTACTATGTCTATGTATATAATAGCAGAAACTTATCAACAACAGAAGAAAGAATAAAATAATTACTTTTTTGTTTGCAAAAAAATATTTGACAATATTAAAAATATGTGTTAAAAACTTTTTAAAGGTCATTAAATTAGATGGTCAAAAATAAGAACAGTACTATGTCTATGGATATAATAGCAGAAAATTATCAACAGAAGAACGAATAAAAGAATTACTTTTTTGTTTGCAAAAAAAAATATTTGACAACACTAAAAGTATATTCTAAAATCTTTTTAAAGAAGGTTTAATTAGTCGGCTAAAAACAAGATGACCCCAAAAATAAAAAAAGGGATTCAAAGTTCCTCTGTACACCTGAATAGGCAGAAGAATTATTCTGCAGTCTTGAATACCATCAGGGAACATTCCGCCATTATCCAGCCAGAAATCTCCAGAATAACAGACATCAGTTATCCTACAGTTAGAAGTATTATTATTGAACTTAAGAAGAAGCATCTGGTCAGATACATCAGGAAGGAAAATTCTTCAGGAGGTAGAAGGCCTTTGGTTATTTCTTTCAATCAGGAAGCAGGATATGTCGCAGCTGTTGAAATCGGGATGGACTTTTCCGGAGTTATATCGGACCTTTCAGGAAGGATTGTTTTCAGGGGAAAGACGGAATTTAAAAACGGACTTCTTAATCTGAAAGAACTTAATAATTACATTAAAGAGATTATAAAGCAAAGCGGCATTGTCAGAAGCAAGTTGTTGGGTATAGGGATTGGAATTTCAGGATTGGTTAATAAAGCAGGAGAGATTATTGTAAAGTACTACGAAAACGAGAAAACGCGGGCAGTAAGAGATATATTGCCGGTAAAGGAGGCGGCGAGAAAAGAGTTTAAGGTGCCTGTTATGGTTTTAAACGATGCAGATGCAGGGATGATGGCAGAATACTATATGGGTGTTGCGATGAACATAGACAATGGCATCTATCTACTTAAGCGGTCAACTGGTATGGGGTTTGGGATTCTGGCTAACGGGGAACTTCTTACAGGAAGAGACGGGTTTGCAGGAGAAAACAGAGGTATATTTTCAGTTAAAGCGATTGAATCCCTTGAAAATAATCCGAAGATAACAGAACCCTTGATTGATGACTTACTTAAACTCATCTTTTTCTTGAACCCGGAAATGATTATCTTCGGGGGGGAGTTGTCCGAATTAAGTAAGGAATTTCTGGAACAGGTAAAGTCAGAGATTGTAAAGCAAGAACCTATATATGGAAATATAATTCTGGAAACAGCAAGCCTTAAAACGGATAGCGTTGTTTGTGGAATGGTGTATATGTTGCTGCAGAAATTTTTTTCTTTTAACTTTTAGGGAGGTGATAGAAATGAAAAGGAAAGTTATAAGACATGGTTTTACCCTGATAGAGTTACTGGTGGTAATAGCCATTATAGCCATCCTTGCATCGATGCTTCTGCCGGCACTTTCGGCTGCGCGGGAGAAGGCAAGGACTGCTACCTGTATGAACAACCTGAGGCAGCTGAGTATAGCGGTAAGGATGTATGCAAACGACTGGGAATGCACACCATGCACTACAACTATGGGTGGATATAGGATTAAGCAGAGTGCTACAGACATAAGAACCCTCGGGTTGCTTGTGAGCCAGGGATATATTCCTGTTGGCAGTTTAGATGTTTTTAACTGTCCTTCCAACAAGGTTCAAGTTCGTCCGAACCCATGGAAAAATCCAAGGTACTACTGGGAGGTAGACCCCCCTCTTGATATGAGGTATGGAGTGAGAATACCGGCGGGTAATTCTCCAATGTGGCCTGACAAGAGTCCAGACAGGGCATACATTATTGACCAGGTGTGGTACACAACGCTCGTTCACCAGGGACGAGGGGGAAATGTTCTCTTTCTAAATGGTTCTGTTAAGTGGTTTAATTATAATGAGTATAAAAACAATATGGGAATCACATGGCAGGAGACTGTTTTTAACCATTTTGACAATCTTGCTTACGGATTGCCCGCCTATGTACGGGGTCTGCCATAAAATTAAGAGGGGAGGTGATAGAAATGAAAAGGAAAGTTATAAGACATGGTTTTACCCTGATAGAGTTACTGGTGGTAATAGCCATTATAGCCATCCTTGCATCGATGCTTCTGCCGGCGCTGGGGAGAGCCCGGGAGCAGGCGCGTCGGGGGCTGTGTCTCTCTAACCTGAAACAGATCGGCGTGGCCCTTTATATATATGCCGGGGATTATGATGGCTGGTTTCCCAATGTCAGGTCGGCAGAACCACCCACCCAATATACAACCAAAAGAACGCCTGATTCCATGTACCTTCTTTACAGTCGCAATTATGTTCGTAGTCCCGCGGTGTTTATATGTCCGAGTAATATTGAGGCAGGGAGGAGTCGTACGCTTCCTGATGGTCCAGAAGATTTCAACTGGGCCACACCCGCAGCAGGAGCAGGTTCCTGGCTGCATTATGCATATGCGGGTGGACATAGGGTTGGCCGGTCGCCTTTAACAGGCGACGCACATTCTTCTACCAGGACAAGGTTTAATGCACCACTGGTGATGGATGCCTACTGGGGCGCAGGAGGAGCCGGAACCGTAACAGGCAGTTTTGACTTGGCGACAGGTCAGGCGTGGAGTACCTATATCTGGAAGGAAGGTGCAACTTACAATCAGTGGCAGGTAAGGAACAACCATACGTATGCCGGGGTAAATGTTTTGTTTTATGATGGCAACGCGGAATGGGTGGCTGCGACAAAGGATGCCACTGGGTGGAAACTAACAGACCCAAGGATGTACTGGGCAGCATGGCAACCAGGCGGTTGGTCCAATTTTGATAGCTATTACGACCCAAACCTGATGTATATGCCTCAGTATTAATAAATTCTGCGTTTGTCATTGATAAGAAAGAAGGTATGCGCTTAAGAAAAAGTAATTATTTTCATCTGGTGGAACGGGTTGGACATCTATCAAGAAAGAGAATAAAAGAAATATTTCTTTCGGCGACCGGAACCGAGGATGGTTTTTCTCTTATTGGTACTCCTTTGGTTCCCAAAGATAGAACATTTTTTAAGGTCTATGATAGAGGGAAGGATATCATAGTTGCGGCAGCGTGTTTTGATACTGTTGCTCCTTTTATTTTGCAGGGTCGAGAGGAACAGGAAGACATTGAGGTTTTTTTTGATCCACTCCACAACCACCTGGGGTTTTTCCAGTTTCAGTTCAGGAGTGACGGGCAGGTGCATATGGGTACACATCTTGCTTATAACGGGGCGCATTCCACGGCCTTCCCTTCCATAAGGTTAAAATCTTTTGAATGGGAAAAGGAATACCTGACGATCGACCGAGATATGGTTCACTGGTTTTTTGCAATATTTTATAAGGGTCCATTTTTTCTCAATCCCGGTATATGCGGGTTCAACCTGTGCCGGTACAGGTCATCTATAAAGGAAGCCAGTTCCTGGAATCACTGTGGTGGTCCAGGGTTTTGTGATGCAACAAGTTTCGGACACCTTTATTATGCCACGGCGCCGGTGGAAGTTAACATTGAAGAATTTACTGTTAACGGTGATAAATTATCTCTGACAGCGCGTATCACAGGGCAAACAGATGAACTCTCTCTATTAGTTGTTAACCCTGAAGGGGAGGAAATTATTGTTCTGATGAAACCAGAACACGGAATGTATAAATTGAATGTGCCTTTTGAAAAATCACTTTACGGCAGATACCGGTTTTATTTCAGGGTAAAGAGTGGATTTGTAGAACCTGATTTTTTCTTTTTTGACCATACTCCTCATGAAAAAAATGAGAGATTTTCGTTGTGTCTTACCTATGATATCCCGGATAACCTGATAGTTAACCACTATACCCCAAGACGAATGGCTGATGAGATGGGCCTTATTGCGGGGTTGGGGATAAACAGGATTTATTGGATAGATTACGGTGATAATTCTGCTTATTGGAAAAGAAACCCGCTATGGGGAAAGAATTCAGTAAGGACTTTTAAGGAATGTGGGGATATGTTGAAATGTGCGGTAAAGACAGCACATAAAATGGGTTTAGAATTTTACGGGATTTTCAAGGTTTTTGATATGGGCAGCAACAGGAGGGGTTTTTCTAAAAAAACTAAGGGATTGGTATTTGATGAGAATGATGGGAAGTACCTGTCCGTGATGCCTGAACTTGCCGAACACCAGGAATGGACAATGCAGGCAAATCCATTATGGCAGAAAGAACCCGTATTTCCTGTGAGAGCAATTAGTTTTTATTCAGAGCAGCCAATTGTAAGTGTTCAATCGCAGGATATTAAACTATGGGTAAGTAATGATAACTGCCAGTATGAACCGTACCAGGGAAAATTTTGCCTGAAGCAGGAAGTCAAGAATTTGCCCAATTATAGGTGGTCTCCGGCCGGCAAGATTCCGGAGAAAGGGAAAAGGAAAAACTATGTTCTGAATCTTACAGATTTACAGATAAAGCACCCCTTTGTTGCGATTGAGATAAAAAATAAAGGATTTTCCCTTGAAAATTACCTGTATCTGATGGTTGACTGTCTGGATGGTTCGGGAGAAGTCGTTTCTGTGATACTGACAACGAGCGGCGGGCTGTCCAGCGGCTTTGCTTTTGGCAAGACAGGATATTCCTGGGCAAACTCAAGTGAAGGGGTTTTGAATAAGGTTATTGTAGGTCGTGGCATGTTTGGACTTTCATTCAAGAGTCCCAAAAATCTACCTACTATGTTTGAGCCATCATTTGAAGGCACAAGGGAGATATGGCTGTCAAGAATAAAACGAATACTTAAAAGTGGTGCAGATGGTGTGGATATAAGAATTTTGTGTCACCATAACGACTGTAGCCAGTGGCTTACTTACGCATTCGCTGAACCTATAAGAGACGAGTTTAAAAAAAGATACAGCAGACAGGTAGAGATGGAAGAAGAAGATTATGAAAAAATCCGAATGATAAGGGGGGAGTTTTTTACTAAGTTTTTAAGGCAGACGAAAAAGATGGTAGCGGGTTATGGTAAAAAGATTTCATTACACCTTGAGGCAGGGATTGAGGTTCTGCCAGAGTATGACACAAAGATGCAGATACACTGGAACTGGCAAACCTGGCTGAATGAAGGGTTAATGGACGAGATACACCTGAAGTACTGGTCATCGCAAAGTGTGTGGGTACATGAAAACATCTTACCGCTGGCGAGAAAGAAAAACATACCTGTTTATCTTGAGGACCAGGCAATTGACCCAAGGGTTGATATCCGCGGGGTAGAGATGGCGGAAAATATCATAAAAGAGGTGTGTAATGCAGGGTTTGACGGATATATCTTTTATGAGACATGGACCTACATAATGCTGAACAGGCAGGGAGTTCCGACTTTTAGAGGCAATGCGGAAGGGATAATAAAAACTGCCTGTAAGCAAAAAAAGGAAGAGAATGTATAAGATTGCGATGATTGGTGCAGGTTCGCCGGGTTTTTCTTATGCAATAGCAGAAGGGTTGGTTGATTCAGAGGTTTTTTCTGATTCAACCTTTGTTCTGATGGATATTGACAAAAAAAGGCTGGATGCCTCCGAGGAAAAAATACAGAGGTTGATTAAGGCAAAGAAGTCAGGACTTAAGGTTATTTCAACAACCAGCCGGAAAAAGGTCCTTGAAGGAGCGGATTTTATCGTAACTTCCTGTGAGATAAACCGTGTGCCATTCTGGATACAGGACATAGAAATACCCGAAAAATATGGAGTTTATCAGTTGGTAGGAGAAAATGGCGGGCCAGGTGGACAGATTCACGCTCTTCGCAACATCACGCTTTTTATGGATATATGCAGGGATATACGAGAAATATGTCCTGGTGCCTGGTTGATGAATTTTACCAACCCGATGAGTTTTCTTTGTACATATTTCCAACAATACAGTGGAGTGAAAGCCATCGGGTTTTGTCATCAGGTGCATGGAAGTTTCGGGGTTATTGCCGAAATGTTAGGGATGCAACCTGGAGACCTGCAGGTTATTACAGGTGGGGTGAACCATTTTAACTGGCTGCTGGATATAAGGAAAAAAAACAGCAGAGAAAGTTTTCTGGAAGAATTTCTCCGGCAGATAAGAAAAAGTATTTACTGGAAAAAGAATTTTAAAAATATACCACATCAAAAATTTACTCTACAGGTTCTTGAAGTATTCGGTACCTATCCAGTGGGTTATGATGATCATATTGTAGAGTATCTCCCGTTCTTTTATGAAAAAGAAGAATGGCAGAAGATGGGTTACAATTCGGTAAAATATCATCTGAAGGCATTCTTAAAGTCCCAGGAGAACAAAGGAATCCGGGGTGAATTAAAGATTGAAAAACCGCCATTCCCGCGCGATCTTACACATCGTTATTATAAAGAAAGCCCTGTTGAAGTTATGGAATCTCTGCTTACCAACCGGCTGCTGTACCTGGATGCGGTTAATACATTGAACAATGGAAGTATTCCCAATCTACCTGCTGATGCCATAGTGGATATTCCTGCTGTGGTGGTTGGAGGCAGGGTAAGAGGTATTTATGTGGGAGCCCTGCCAGAAGGGTGTGCGGAGTTGTGCCGAAGGCAGATAACTATCCACAGATTGGTTGTTGAGGCAGCGGTAAAAGGAGACCGCAACCTCGCGTTACAGGCGATGTGTCTTGACCCTTATATCAAAAGTATTACACAAGCAAAAAATATACTAAATGAATACTTAAAAATCTACAGAAAATATCTGCCTCAATTTTTCAAATAAGGAGGGATAAGATGAGAAAGTTATTTTGGGTGGTGATGTGTTTGGTCTTTTTATGTTTCGGTGGAAATAAATTATGGTGTGCGGATATGCCCGGCCCGGAAAAGGTATGGACATATTTTAGTTTTGACGGCACAACAAATCCGATTTTGCCTTCGGAGCCGTTCCGTGGAATATCAGTGTTTGGTCCTGAACCTGCCACTGTGAAATATACCGAAGGATTATCTGGAAATGCTCTGAGTGTTGTATCCGGGGGTGGTTTTGTCTCTGTTATCCATGGCCGGAAAGATTTTCCGACCGAGCGCGGCACGATGATTGTTTGGTTTAAACCGAATCAGCCCCTCGGTAAAGAGGCACGATGGCTGGTGGAGGGCTCCTGGGCTTCTTTTTCCCTGAGCATAGAAGGCAACCGGCTTATAGGGTACGCGACTGGTAATTCACAACATCTCCTGTCGGGGAGTTTAAAGGACTGGGAAAAGGAATGGACCGGGCAGTGGCATATGGCGGCGCTTGCCTGGGATGGGGATAAAAGACATCTTTTTTTCAACGGCAAACTTCTGGTTGAACGGGCCGAAGTTGCTCCTTTTCAGGCACCAAACAATCTGTGGTTTGGCCTTATTCACAGGCCCCGTGACATAAAAAATCCATATAATGCTGTTCTGGACGGAGCAATCGATGAGTTTGCGCTGTTGAGCGTTAACCTAAATTCTGCACAGATTGCCGAGATGTACCGGCAGGGCAGATCCTCTGGTTATAAAGGACTTCTGTCCGTATTGGGCGGTGTCGTAGCCGTGCAGATGCCGCGTCGCGGCTATATACGGGGTGAGACAGCGCAAGGAAAAGTGGTTGTTTACGCTGATGGGGATACTGTGAAATTAACAGCGGTAAAGGAAACAGGCGGTGTGCCAATTCCTCTGGCTACCTTGCCAGGCAAAACGGCTGAATTTAATATCAATACCAATGACCTGCGTCCCGGGAGATATCGTATTCGCGCAGAAATTTTAAGGGATAATAAAGTTGTGAGCAGTGATGAGAAGTGTTTGATTGGTATCAATGCAGAGCGCCGTCCTGAATTTCCCATAGGGCTGGACGGAATTCCCGTTGATAATGATGAACTCCTCAGAAATGCCGCATCCTGGCATATTGACCATACCTCTGCAGGAGGTGATGTTTCAACATCCTTGTACTGGCGACTTGACTGTTTATATACCTACGGCATAGGATTTACGCCCAATCTTAATATTCACTATCACAGGGCGTTGCCTCTGCCAGAGAAAGATAAATTTTTTGACCCTGTTACAGGCAATGGCAACCTGGAACTTTTGCGCGAAAAGGTTCTACAGGTATTAGTTCTTCATGGCGATACATCTTTCAAGCCGTTTTCTTCAAGCAGCGCTTCGCCCTTTTCTCCCCTTGTACAGGAGGCGATGCGTCAGAGGATAAAAGATTATCTCAAAAGTGCCCAGGGACATCCTGGGTTAGTATCAATCTCCTTTGATGATGAGTATGTCTTTCGTATGGTCAAGGATAAGACATCTGGCAAGATGTGTTACGGTGATTATAGTCCTGGGGCAAGGCAGTACTTTACCAGCCAGACAGGACTTTCGCCTGTCTTCCCGCCATTAGAGCCAAAAGGCACTATTTTTGATGACAACCACCCATATTTTAAGTGGAAGGATATTATCGGTATGCCTCATGATGCCAGTTGTGCTGGTCTGGCAAAAATAGATAAGGAGTTGACTGAACTGATTCATTCCATTCGTCCGGATATACAGACAACAACCTGGTCTGGCGGAGAGTACGGGACTGTTGACGTCATTATGGACTATGCCTACCCCTCCATCTGGCAGCCGCATCCCGGATATAACATAGGACATGGTAGAGTTGATTTTCAGATGGACAGGCATCGCGCCCGACAGCGGGTAGAACCGAAGAAACCATTGTGGGGACTGGTGGGATGGTGGTCCGACGATTTGAGCAAACAGCCCTCTTACTGTGTGCCGGACTTTAGATTGAACACGATTATGGCTCTAACCAAAGGGGCAGAATCCATTACATGGTTTACCCTTTACCTTGGTGGAATACTTTCGCGGGAAGATTTAAAGGACGAGATGGTAAAATGGGCCGACTGGATATACCGGTATGGCCCTATGTTCAAAAGGTTTCAGGTACTGCCGTCTAAACGAGCGGCTGTGCTTTTAAGCGAAGAAAATATCGCCGGGCATATTGCACATACAGGCGGCGGCCTTCATATGTTTGACGCATCCTGGTTTTATCCGGCTTTAAGAATAGCCGGGGTGCCAGTGGATATTGTGACTGACGAACAGGTGAAGGCGGGCGTACTTGACGGGTACGAAGCGCTGGTACTTTACAATTTTAATTATGCCAGTCACGGTCTATTGGAGAGTATAAGAAAATTTGCCGGAACACCCGATAAAAAAGTTTTTGTGGACAAAGCGACGGAACTGCGACCTGATGGAGCAGTACAGATACCTTTCATTGCCATAGGAGGCCCCCCTCCGCAGCAGCTTGAAAAATTCAAGGACATACCCTACTATGGTACCCAGAATATGGCCTGGATGGCCGGGCAGTTGAGAAACATCGTAACGCCAAAACTTGCCCCGTCGGACCTGCGTGTTAACGGCTCAGACCTGGTCTCTTCTTTTTGGCTGCACAGCCGGGGAAAGGGCAGAGGAAAACTTTTAATCCTGGTTAATTACGATACCACCAAAGCACAGTCAGTGGAGGTGTTTTTCAATGCCCCGCCGGAGACAGTGGTGCAGGAATTGGAGGGAGGCAGGGTTGCGGCTTTTTCAACATCCAGCCAGCCGGTTATGATATGGAAGACAGAGTTAGGTCCTGCGGATTGGAAGGTTTACTGGGTTTATGAAGGGAAACTTGAGAGTTTTAATGTAAAGGCAGAATATGGTGAAGGGCAATTCAGAATAGAATGTTCGGCAACTGACAGCAATATGCAGCCGTTGATGTCAGGATTGCCGGTTAAGGTTGAACTTTTTGGTCCTGATGGTAAGGAAATTGAGGAATACAGGCAATATACAGCGCTCTCGCCTGATACTGGCAGGCTGAACCTGAGAATTCCGCGTGCAAAGCTTATGGATGGGAGCGGTACCTGGACAGTAAAGGTTACTGAGATGATTACCGGCAATCAGGCAACAGCCAGTTTTGAAGTGAAATAAAAGGAGATTATCCAGTGAAATTGCAGAAAATGCGCAGTTTGATCGGTTTGATATGGACCACTTTTTTGTTTGTTATCGGGGTACGTACCATCAGCTGGGCAGAAACAGAAAGGACCGTTAATCCTTCCAGGCCAAATATAGTGTTGATAATGGCGGATGACCTTGCATGGAGCGACCTGGGCTGTTATGGTTCAAGATTTAACCTAACACCCAATATAGACAGATTGGCCGCCGAGGGCGTCAGGTTTACTTCTGCATATGCTGCCTCGCCTGTATGTTCACCTTCCCGGGCGGCTGTTATGACAGGCAAGAATCCCGCGCGGTTGCACTTTACACATATTATCGAATCTGGTATATCCAGCAACGAATACTGGAGATCTCCCATATTGAGGAATTATCTTCCTCTGAACGAAACAACCATAGCAAAAGCACTTAAAAAGAACGGTTATGTAACCGCGCATATAGGGAAATGGCATATCGGCGGTTACGGAGATGCTCCGGAAGGTACAGGAGACCCTGAACGCTATGGGTTTGATGTCAATGTGGCCGGGTCTTCTCGCGGACAGACGCCTGACTATTTTTACCCATATATAACCAGCTTTCAGGATGGTCGTATTATATTCACACTGCCGAAGGCCCCTGAAGGTAAACCCGGTGATTACCTTGATGACAGACTGACAGATGAAGCAATTAAGTTTATTAAACAGAACAAGAATGGCCCTTTTTTCCTTTATATGTCTCACTTTTTACCCCATACATCCGTGGGGGATCGCTTACAGGCCAGAAAAGAACTGATCGATAAACACAGACAGAGACTGGGTAAGGATGTATCAGATATAAAGGTGGTTTATGCTGCCATGGTTGAACACCTTGATGTAAATGTTGGCCGGTTGATGAAGGCGCTGAAGGAAGAGGGAATTTTGGATAAGACCATTGTATTTTTCACCTCGGATAACGGAGGATATGGAGGAAAAACAACCAACCTCCCTCTCAGAGGAGCTAAAAGTCAGGTTTATGAGGGAGGGATCAGGGTCCCATTTATAGTGTATTGGCAGGGAAAGATTAAACCTGGGAGTATTAATCTAACACCTGTAATAGGCTATGACATATTCCCAACCACTATGGATGTGGTTGGAGTGGATATTGGGTCTCTGTCTGATATAGACGGTACAAGTTTAGTTCCTTTGTTGACAGGTTCAGGGAATCTGTCCCGTAATGCTTTGTACTGGTATTTTCCACACTTCCAGCCCGGTAATCCCGCGGCCAGCGCTATAAGAAAAGGAGATTACAAACTTATTGAGTTTTTTGATAGCCGAACTCCACGGTTGGAACTGTATAATCTAAAAAATGATCTCGGAGAAAAAAATAATCTTATAAAACAGGCGCCTGAACTTGCTGAAAATATGCATCGTGAACTCAAAAAGTGGAAAACCGACATAGGAGCGCAGGAACTTACTCCTCTCAACCCCGAGAAATGAAAAAATGCAGGACAGGAAAAAGGGAAAATTTCCCCTAACCCCCCTTTACGAAAGAGGGAAGCAGTAGAAGATACAAAGGAAGGAGTAAACAGAAGAAAGGAAATAAAACAAATCCACCCCCACCCTCCTTTGCTAAAGGAGGGAGTAAAGTAAATAAAGGGAAAATAAATTCCACTTTTGAAAAATGGGTTCTCCACTTTGAAAAATGGGAGTTAGATGGGATTTTGTTTCTTTGAATTCCCCATTTGAAAAAGTTCTCTTTGTTCTTCCCCTCTTTGTAAAGAGGGGTTCAGGGGAGATTTGTGAAGGGAAAAGAAGGTTTCTTCTCCCCAGCGGGGAGAAGGTGCAGGATGAGGGGGGATTTAGGAGGTAGACAGGAGACAGAATATAGGATACAGGGAATAAAAGGAAGGGGAGATTTAGAACACCCTGTTTCTACGAGATACCTCTAATCCATTTTCCTTCCCACTTTGAAAAATGGGGAACTTGTGGGTAAGGAATAGTATAAATGGGGCGAGGGGGATTTAAAGCAACAGGGATATAAAGTCCTTTGAAATTATTGAAAAATAAAGATAAAGGATATTAAAGCCATAGCCAAATTTGGCAGAACCAATAAAAAAAGGGGGATAGAACTATGAAAAAATGGTTATTTTGTCTGATAAGAGGATGTATGCTGTTTTTGTTGATTTTTACAAATGGCTATGGAGCGAGACCTGAGCCTGAGAACCTACCCGACCCGCGGAGCAGGCAATATTCTCATATACCCTGGGCGAGAAATTACGAAAGGGGTACTCCGAAGGTTCTTTTCATCGCGGTAAACCACAGCGCCTGGGATATTTATGAACTGGCCATGCGTATGGATCTTGAATATGATGTGTTTTACACTATCAGGCCCGGCAGTTTCGCTCCGACAACCGATTATTATCACGAAGGGATTAAACTTTACCCGGAACTCAAACAGGAACTTTCGGACCTGTTTGAAAAAAAATGGGATGTCATAGTTTTTGTCGATGAAAACCCGTATAATCTGCCGATTGACCTTCATTACCGTCTCATTGAGAAAATAGTCGCTGGCACATCTGTAGTGTGTTTTAATGCAAACAGGTGGAACCTTAACTGGCGCCAGTATCCGGCCGTAAAGGAAAACCAGGATGTTTCTCTTTTCAACACAATTCCCGTTGATGCTTTTACGATAATGGAGAAGATTAAGACAGATAAAACAAATATTGACCAGGTTGGCCAGGAATTGCCCGCTACCTTGGAAATGAGAGCCGTTCCTTATAAAATCAAACCTATCACGGTTCTGACGGTGGGAAAGGGAAAGGTGTATACCTTTATTCCTGAAGGGTCCACCTATTGGGGAGGCCCGGCTATACACCCCGCCCTGCATCAGTCGCCTGAAGAACTTTTACAAAACGAGTATTTTTATAGCATGGCTGCCAAACTGATCCTGACCGCTGCGGGAATTCCTCCGGCCGTTAACATTAAAGGAATTTCCCTGACAGAAAAGATATTTTCCCCAGGCAGTCCCGTTAAAGGGAAGGTGCAGATTGAAGGCGCTTTTTCAGGGCTGGCCGAGCTGGTGGTAAGGACATCGCTTAATGAGGTGGTTTACAATACGAGGATTCCTCTTAATTTGAAAGGAGCGGACGAAAATTTTAGTTTCAATCTGCCTGGCCTGGATGCAGGTAAATACTATCTGGATGTATGGCTTAAACCGGGAGGGGGATTATTACAGAGTTCCTTTTCCAGACTTAAAACAACCAACTGGGCATCTACGCACTTTGTCGTGCAAGAACCTGAAAAATTTATTGAATCTTTGTCTCTGGCAGGTTTGTCTTTTCCCCGTACAGGCGAGGTAAAAGCTGTTGTTTCCTTCACCCAGATACCTCCGGAAGGCAGTACATTAAGTTTCCTTATACGGGACAACTTCAACCGTATACTTGTAAAGAAAGAGGGAATTATTCCTCGGGATAGAACCACGGAGATTTCCCTTTCTTTAAGTCGGACCAGGGAGATATACCACCGACTGGAGGTTTTAGTTGTCAGGAAGGGAAGAATTCTTGACAGGGTGTCTGAACATTTTTATGTGCCAAGGGACCAGGAAAAGGATCTTATTGTGTGGACTGACAACGGAGGAATAAACCTTATTGGAAAACGACGTCGGGATATTTTTCGGGAGTATGGCATCACGACGCTTGAGGATAACACAGGTTTTGCCAGAATGATTGTTTCCGACGGGTTGGACGTAGGGCTGAGATACTGGATAACGCACTGCGATCCGTTTACCGGCGGTTGTATATCAAGTCCTACCTATGGGACTGCAATCAGCGAGACATTCGAACAGTGTGCCTCATTGCTAAAGCCCTACGGCGGCAAGTTTATCTCAACCGGGGACGACAGTGGTGTCAATGATGATTTTTGCGGTTTATATCCATACTGGGTGCGTTCCCTGATTGTTAAGTTTTCCGAAAAATATAATGGCGACCACAGGAGATTTGCCAAGGAACATGGACTGTCTGGGTGGGGAGATTTTGCCCATATGGCATGGAATGTGAAGTTAAATGATATTATCGGATTGAAACTTTTACCGGGAGAGTTTGAGTTATTCCGAGAAAGTTGGAAGGAAAATTATAAAACCATTGTTGATTTTAACCGCGCCAGTGGTACAGAATTTAAGAGTTTTAATGAAATTTCTCAGGCAGACCTGTCAAAAATAAAGTATGTCAACCCCTGTTTGTTTGGTTTCCAAAACGCTCTGAAGGAGCAGTATCAGACCATATCTGTTCTGAATAATACCTGGGGTAGTAATTTTTCCTCCTTTGAAGATGTGACTGAAGAAAAAATACAGGCGCTCACCAAGATAAAACTTTATGGAGCGCTGCTTGATAAAAAGTGGTATCTGGAGGACCTGTTCATAAAAAATATGGCATCAGCCGCCGAAGGGGTAAAAAAAGTCTCATCTGATATCGGGATTGGACAGGGAGCAGCAAGTTTTGGGAATATTATTCCTGAAGTCCTGGAACATCTTGACAGTGCTATGCCTTATAAAGGCCAGCGCGACCTTGAAGTTATCCGGTCTGTTCCTCATCGTTATAGCGGTCATACCATTGGAGTATATGGAGGCAAGGCTGTCAGTGCGCAGGTACGTGAAAACGAACCCTGGCATGTTCTTTTTACAGGGGGCAATTTTATCTGGTTCTGGTCAATGATAACCGGGGGGTTGGAAGGTGACCTGAGTATGAACCCGAACCGCTCAGGTATAATGCTCGAGAATATCCGTGAGATGCAGAATGGTATAGCCCGCGCCCTTATACAGAGCAAAAGACAGCATGATGGTATTGCTATACTCCATTCCAGACGCAGCGGCTCCTTTTCTGAAATCATGAAAGATATGGGTGCTGTTGAATCTTCCCAGGTTGGTTTCCAGCAGATTATAGAAGACCTTGGAATGCAGTACCGTTATACATGGACAAAAGAGGTTGAGGAAGGTGTACTTCGGACAGGAGAATTCAGGGTTCTTATTCTTCCATATGCCCAGATACTTTCCGAAAAGGAGGTAGAGGAGATAAAACATTTTGTTGCAGAGGGAGGCCTATTAATAGCAGATTTACGTCCAGGTACTCATAACTGGAATGGCAAACCTCTTGAAAGCGGGGTTCTGGATGAAATCTTTGGTGTAAAAATTAACGGGAGTGAAATACATCCTGTAAAGGATAATATGATATGGAGAAAGGGTTTTTCAGGCGTGCCACTTGAAAAAGTAGAGGTAATAGAAGGTGTACGTTGTGATGCCTCGGTTAAACCTACGGCAGCGGATTCTCTGGCTTCTGTGGGAGATACACCTGTTGTTTTTTTCAATACCTATGGCAGAGGTAAGGCAATATTGTTAAATCTTTCTCCAACAACCTACAATATACTTCTTAACAACAACCATGCTGACGCAATCCGGAAACTTTACCGCGAGATTTTTGAATTGGCCGGGGCGCACCGACGTTTTAAGATTGTCTCCGCCGATGGACAGGATATTCAGGGCGCTGAGATTGCGATTTTCAAGAAGGGACCCATTCAATATCTAACGGTTGAAAAATATTCCTACGAATATGAGAAATATCCTATAACCGGGCTGATCAATCTAGACGGTAAATACGAGGTTTATAATACGAGAGAAGGTAGAAAACTGGGATGGACAGATAAAATCCCTATTGAGATGAAAGGACTCGGCTGCTATGTATATACGCTTTTGTCTTACAAGGTTAAAGGACTTGATGTTGAGGTTCCGTCGCGGGTTGTTCGAGGGGGGCAGGCAAATATTGTTGTGAAAGTGGTTAGTGAAGGTAAGGAGCCAGGCGCGCATACCATCAGAGTGGATATTTACCGTCCTTCCGGAGAACGTCTCTGGCCTATGTATAAAATAGAAACCATAGGAGGTTTGGGCACGGTGATACTACCTATTGCTTATAACGAAGAGTTAGGCAAGTGGCGCGTGGTTGTTACCGATGTTACTACAGGTATCAGCAAAACCGTTTTTCTAAAGGTTACTGAGGAGGTCTCAAGATGAAAAAAATACTTTTCTTTTGTGCTATTGCCAGCATTTTTATATCTGCACCTGTCTATGCTGCAACACCACAGTTTCTTGATGCTACGGCGGCGGATAATTTTAAGGTTTACTGGTGTGTAAAAACAGCCAATCCGCCTGTTATTGATGGAAAGATGGATGAACCTGTTTGGAACAAAGCCGAGCCGCTTACTGACTGGGGTATTACTAACTATGGAAGGCAAAAGGGTTCACTCGGTGAGATTGATTTTCGTGCGCTTTGGGATGAGGAAAACCTTTATATCGGGGCAAAAATGTACCACAGACGTAAACCTGAAGATATGGAGGAACTAATCCGGAATGTAAGTGATACGACAAAGGATATCTACAGCCGGGAATGCCTGGAGATACATATTGACGGAAATCTTGACCATGTCACAAGGTTTCAGACTATTGTTAATCCATTATCTGAAAAAATAATGATATGGTTTTATGATTTTGGATGGGGACTTTTGAGGAACGATGATTACGGGCTTGATGCCGACTGGGATGTAAAATCTTCTATCGAAAAAGACCATTGGAATGTAGAAATACGGATAGCGCTACGGGATATTCAGGTACAACCACGCTGTGGCTATATGTTTGGAATAAATCCATGCTGGTTTAACTGGGCGGATACACGGGAAGATGCATCTAATTACTGGTGGCAGTATGTGACCTGGTCAACCCACAATGATAGTCATCATGACCCGCGTCTTTACGGCAGATTTATCCTCGTTGAAAAAAAACCTGAAAGTATCAGAGATGGACTTCGTCTTGCTTTTCCTGACCTGGGAAAACGGGTGATAACCCTGCAAACAACAGATGGTTTCATATCCTTTGCCCATGGAAATGAAACATTTGAAAGTTATGCTGACCGTGTCAAAACAGAACTGGCCTCCTTAAAAGATAAGGGTGAAAAGTGCGCCTCGCTTTTTGCGGGTAATGAGAAACTGGCGCAGAGCGTGTATAAAGGCCAGCTTGATAAAATTATAGAGGGTATATATGGGGTGGAGAAAGAGATTAATGAACAAAAAGAGATGTCTATCGGCCAGTTGAGGGCATACCGAACTAAAATATCAGAATTGATGAAAAATACGGAGGACCTTTTCTGGAGAACAAAACAACATGTTTTATTATTATCTCTCTCTAATCCAAAGGAGTAATAAAAATGATTATAGACATACACCAACATATGAACAGTAAGTATTATTCTTCAGTTGATGCATATCTAGATGATATTGTAAGAATTAGTGAGGAGTTTAACGTAGACAAATTCTGTATCTCAGCACTTGGGCCAGCATACGAGAACTTTGAGAACAAAGATGTTAGATATGCAATGAGAAAAATTGAAAAACTGGTGGTAGGATTTGCATATATAGATCTTGATAATGACGACCCCTTGTTGATAAAAACTTTTTACGAAGAGGGGTTTAAAGGTGTAAAATTTATCTGTCCGAGGAGAAATTATGATGACGATGCATACTTTGGAATATACAGTGAGGTTGCCAGATATGGAATGGTTTCTCTTTTTCATACAGGCATACTTGCACACTCCTACCAGGATAGAATAAAAAGGACATCTTCAGACAGGATGCGTCCTATCAGGATTGAAGCAATTGCCAGAACATTTCCTGAAATGACTGTTGTTGGCGCCCACTTTGGCGCTCCCTGGTTTGAAGAAGCCTCTGCGGTAATGAGGGTTAATCCCAATATTTATTTTGATACATCAGGAGGCACTCTGGCCAAGTCTCCTGAAATTTTTGGCAAACTGATAGAGTCTGTTGCTTTTGAAAAATTCATATTCGGAACAGATTCTCTTCCCTGTGATTTTGCTATTCCTTACAAAAAGGTACAGAAGTTTTTTGATGATATGGTTTTAAGCCAGGAAATTCAGAATAAGATAATGGGTGGCAATATTGCAGATGTGTTTAATCACATTTTACCCACCCCCGGGAATAATATAGATCCTTAATTGGTACAGGATTACCTCTATTTGTTATTTCTTCTTTTTGTAGCCAGAAGTTGAAAAAGAAAAACTGGTTGATTTTGTTGCATAACAAGGGTTTATTCTATAATCCATCCGGGGGAAATACTGTAAAAAAGTCGGCAAATCTTCTTTTGCACTGAGAAATAGGAAATTATAAAAGAGACATTGAAGTATGATTTGACCTTTGGAGATTTTAATCAGTTTCAATTAGCAAAAGCATATTGAAAATTCGTTTTCGGAGTAAAGAAATTCTTGACTTTTAACAAAGGAGGATAAATAAAATGTATACTCAACCATACAGAACACTCTGGCAAGATATTATGTGGTATAAAGGGCATGACAGGATGCCCGTGATACACTGGGGAGGATGGAAGGAAACGCGTGAGAGGTGGATTAAGGAGGGACTACCTGAAGATGCCGATGAACGGGAATATTTTGGTGCAGTTGCTCATTGGATATTCATTGGCATTAATATTGATCTTTTCCCTTCTTTTGAAGAGATAGTTTTGGAAGAAACAGAGGAATATAAGGTATTTAGGGCATCAGACGGAGTTATACAGAAACAATGGAAAAAATCAAGTAACATACCTCACTTTATGGAGTATACATTAAAAAACAGCAGTGACTGGGCAGAATATAAGAATCGACTCCGTCCTGATGGTGCACGGATACCAGGAGACCTTAAAGAACAGATAGAGAAGGCAGAGTCCTCAAATCTTCCCATAGCCATAGAAACAGTTCCTCTTATGGGATGGATAAGAAACTGGATGGGTATAGAAAATATGACTTATCTTATATATGATGAGCCAGATGTATTTGCAGATATGGTTGATACATTAAGTAATCTTTCTTGCTGGGCAATTGATCAGATTATACCCAAAATGAAGACAAGGCCGGATATGGGGTTTGGCTGGGAGGACATATGCAGTAAAAGTGGGCCTTTTGTTAGTCCTTCTGCTTTTACAAGATATGTTGCACCTGGTTATCTTAAAATCCGGCAGAAACTTGAGGAGTATGAAGTGAAAATTCTCGGAGTTGATAGTGATGGAGATGTAAGTGCCCTTTTGAAACCATGGCTTGATTCAGGGGTAAATTTATTATTTCCACTGGAAATAGGGACATGGAATGCTGACCCTATGGAGGTACGAAAGAAGTATGGAAGAGAACTACGGATAGTAGGGGGATTTAATAAACTTGTTCTTGAAAAAGGGAAGAAAGAGATAGATGAAGAGATAGAAAGGCGGGTTCCTTTAATGAAAGAAGGAGGTTATATCCTTATGCCTGACCATCTTATTACTCCCGGTGTACCACTGGAAAACTATAAATACTATCTTGAAAGAGTGAGGAGGCTAAAACTATGAATTCACAGGAGATATTTGGCGCAGAAATTCAGTACTTTCGTTTGGACCCGTCTAACTGGGGAAAAATAATAAAACAGTTTAAAGATAGCGGTCTTAGGTGTATAACAAGTTATGTGCCATGGAATGTTCACCTTGCAGGATATCCAGATAAAAAAAATCCTGCGGGTATTCTTGATTTTGAAGGGAAAACAAATCCGCGGTTGAACCTTATGAAATTTCTTGAACTTATAGAAAAGAACGAACTCAATTTAAATTTAAGATGCGGTCCCTTTGTATGCAATGAAATGATATATGGGGGTTATCCGCAATGGATAGTTATAGGAAACCCTGATATGATGGTATGGGATTATCAGAATAGGTTAGCGCCGGGTTACTGGGTAGCAAAAAGAGAAGGTTCACAACCGTCCTATTTACATCCTGACTATCTCAAATGGTGCAAAAAATGGTTTGATGCAGTTGATAAGATTATAGTTAAACATCTTAAAAGCAAAGGTGGTTGTATTACAATGGTAAATTTGGATAACGAGGTAAGTTATATTGTACAGGATGGTTTTCTTTCTTCTGATTATAATCCTGTTAACATTGCACCAGAAGGATACTATCATAAATTTTTGGTAAAAAAGTATAAAGGTGTTTCATCTCTACCTTATTCAAAAAAGTATGCTTGTATAGAAGATGTTGATCCCCCACGGCATATCCCTTATGAAATAACAAGGGATTTTGCATACTATTTTGACTGGTGTGAATTCAAAGAATGGGTTATGTGTGAATATCTGAGAACTCTCAGGAAGTTCCATCAGGAAAACGGAGTCAGAGATGTTATATTTATGACTAATTTTAATCCTCATCTGCCAGAAGGAATACCCACGCGTATGCCTTCTTTTGAGGAGGCCGTAGGTGGAATTGTTGGGTATGATTTTTACAGGGGGACTTTTATGAGTTATTCCGGCTACCATTCTATGGCAAGAGTACTGAAGTTGATGAATTCTTCCCTGAAATATACTTACTCTGCAGAGTTTATGAGCGGAACATGGCAAAAGGTTCTTACTACAAGGGTTTCATCAGACCATATGAGATTTATGGCAAGGTGTGCCCTGTCTCATGGATGTAAGGCAATTTCTTGGTTTATGTTTCATGACAGGGATTGCTGGGGAGATGCGCCTGTGAGTTCGCATGGACATTCGCGTGAAAATCTTTCTATATTGAAGGAAATTCCCGAAATTCTTTTTAAAAGGATAAAAAACTGGGATGCCTTACAGCCACAATATGATGTTGGGATTATTTATGATCTTATACAACATAAGCACAGCTATGTTGGCGATCCTTTTCCGTGTGATGATAATAATCTTTATGTAGGTAAGCCATTTATAGGTAATATACCAGCAGGAAGAGCATCAAAGGAATATATCGGATTGTTTAGACTTGTTGAGGAATGCGGTTATCAGGCAGATTCTATTGATATTGTTCACTCTGCAAAAAGATTAAAAAATTATCCTTTACTTTTTCTTCCAGGGGCCCCTTTAATTGAAAAATCTGCAAATAAAGCACTTGAGGATTATGTGAGAGGTGGGGGGGTACTTGTATTAAGTGGTAATGTGCCTCAAATAAATGAGGGAGGGGAGATTATAAAATCTTTCAGGGTAGGTAGAAATAAAAAAATAGAAGATGTGACTACAACTACCTATGGTAATGGGAAACTTATTATTATTTCCAGATATATTGCACAGGATGGGTGTGAAGAGGAAGACCTTAAAAGTATTGATTTAGTTAAAAATATACTCAAGGCATATGCAGGAGAACCTGTTGTAAAAATAGAGATATCAAAACCTGTTGAATGGATTGACTGGAGAAAGGAAGGAGGTGGGTATACTACATACACTCAGCCGAGAAATTTAGGTTCCGCTATACTCCATAAAAACAGAGAGGAGACACTACTTTTTGTATTGAATCATTATCCTGAAGCAGCAGAGTTTATAATTCAATTGAAAGATAGTCGTTATACAAAATTGATTAATGTTGACACTGGCGAAATCATATATCTTAAAAACGGAAAGGCGATATTAGATATAGACAGGAAAAGTGGAGTAATATATTTAGTTCAATAGGGGGATTTCCAGGAGAGATATTATGGATAAAGAAATAAGAACAGACAGGATTTTTCCTCTGAGGGATGCTACTTTTTATCCTGGGAAAGGTTTTTGCGATATTGTTTATTTTTGTCCACCTGTTGAAGGGGAAAAAAGATTATGGCTTTTGACATATGCAAAAAAACCAGTTGTATTTATTGACCACAATATATTTGAACCAAAGAAAATAAAAAATGATGATTTCAGGTGGATTGATTATGGAATAACAGATGCAAAACTTAGCTCCCCAGGAGGGTTTGGCCAGATTAAGGTCTATGGTATAAACCTTCAGCAGTCGTTTGATTCGTATCTTGTGATAACATCCCAGACATCTGTGGAATTATCAGGAAGTATACAGGATGTAGAATATAAATTATTTGGCATTTCAAGACAGGATGCAGGATATTCTTTTATTAACCCATCAACAATTGAAGTAGGAACTCCCGCGAAATTTAATCTTATTTATCAGGCAGGGGAAAAAGGGTTGCCTAAAGAAACTCGTATCAGATTCAATTTTCCGAGGGCATTTGCCAGGCCGCAGACAGAGGATATTAAAAAAGATGGATATATCAAGATTGTTTATGCTGACTGCAGGATATATTTTGATGGAATAAAAATTCCTTCGGATGAATCTCACAGGGATGGCGATATATTCTATTTTTTGCCTGATGGGTTAAAACCTCGCGGGTGGATAGAGATTGAGTATAGAACTGATACAACATTTATCCTTCCTGTTGTATGCGATGTTATGGAAAGAAGATACTGGTATTCAAACATGCCCGTGCTGTCTCCCGCAGTATCCCTTGATAAAAAGAAAATCTTTGTGCCTGTCTCTGAAAAAAACGGCCATCAGATAAGATTTATTGCCGGGAAACCAGAAAGATTACATCTTTTCTTCCCTGGAAGGATAAGGAAAAGAGACAAAGTCAATCTTGTAGGAATTATTACTGATAAATACAGGAATCTTGTTGAAGAAAAAAATTGGAAGATAAAGATTAACATTCAACTTGAAGGAAATAATTCAAAAGAAATAAAAGATGTTTCTAATTATCTTACACACAGATACAGATTTTGTATTGATTTCAAGGAATTACCCGCTGGAATTTACAGAGCAAAGGCATACAACCAGGATACAGGAAAACTTATCGCAGTAAGCAATCCTCTTGAGATTATGGAAAAAAATGATAAGAGACAGGAGATTTTCTGGGGAGAAATACACGGGCATACTGAAATGAGCGATGGAACAGGAAAATTTGAAGATCTTTATACAAATGCAAGGGATGTTGGATGTCTTGATTTTGCCGCTTCTGCAGATCATGCCTGTTATTTTACAGATAATCAATGGGAATGGATGCAGGATATCACAAATAACTTTCATAAAGATGGTGAGTTTTGTACGCTTATTGGTTATGAATGGGCAGGAAATCAGGGACATAGAAATATCTATACTTCTTCAAACAGGTTAAAACTTTACAGGGGAATGTATGAACCAACAAGTAATCTTGATGCTGTTTACAAAGAATTTGAAGGTATGAAAAATATTGTTGCAGGTCCACATACAGGGCACACAGGTGATTTCTGGAGGTTTCACAATAGAGATGTTGAAAGATTTTTAGAGATATACTCAATGTGGGGACATTTTGATAAACTTGCAAATAAAATTCTTAATCAAGGAGCGATCCTCGGTTTTACCGGCGGTGGTGATTGCCATTCAGGAAAGGTTTTCTTTTCACCAGAAGACAGAAATGGACAGGGGAAAACAGCGCATCTTACTTTTTATGAGGTCCTCTATAAATGCGGGATTACAGGTGCTTTTCTTGAAAACCTTGATAGGGACAATTTAATTTATTGTCTCAGAAACAGGAAAACCTATGCAACAACGGGGGATAGAATACTGGTTGATTTTTCTGTTTCTGGAATTAAAATGGGAGAAATTGGAAAAGTGGACGATATCCTGATAGAGGCAGTTATCCATGGCTGTGATACAATAAAAAAAATAGAGGTTGTTAGAAATGGTAGGATTATTAAAAGAGAATATCCGAATAAAATAGATGTTGTATTTGGTTACAAGGATAACAACATAGAAAAGGGAAAATACTGGTATTACCTTAAAATCACACAGAAAAATAAAGAGATTGCCTATACAAGCCCTATATGGCTTGAGGTTTAGATGGTTTAACAGCAAGGAGGCAATATGGACTTTTACAAGGTTATAAAAACAAGGAGAAGTGTAAGGAGTTATAAAAAAGACGAAATTCCAGAAGATGTTCTAAACCGTGTTTTAGATGCTGCGAGAATTGCTCCAAGTGGAAGCAACAGACAACCCTGGAAATTTATTATCATCAAACAACAGGAAAGAAGACAGGAGATTGCAAAGCTCTGTCATAGTCAATTGTTTATTGCTGATGCACCTGTTGTGATTGTCGGCTGCGGAAAAGATATCCATTATAATAGAGGCGGTTGGATGGAGGACTGTAGTGTTCTTGTTGATGTTGCCATTGCCTTTGACCATTTAACCCTGGCAGCAAGGGCAGAAGGGCTTGGTACATGCTGGATTGGTTCCTTTGATAATGATGAGATTAAAGATTTTCTCAATATCCCTGAAGATGTTAATGTTGTTGCAATAACCCCTCTCGGGTATCCAGAAAAAGATTCAGTATTTTGTGAATCAAATGATAGATTACCTCTTGAAGAAATTATTTATCGTGAGACCTGGGGGAAAAAATAAAACCAAATATTCTTCATTTCATAACCCACGACACAGGAAGATATCTTGGGTGTTATGGGGCTGATATTCAAACCCCGAATATTGACAATCTTGCGCAACAAGGATCAATCTTTACAAATTATTTTTGTTCAGCTGCCCAGTGTAGCCCGAGCAGGGCAAGTATGTTTTCGGGTCTTATGCCACATAGAAATGGAATGATAGGCCTTGCGCACAGGGGATTTAAACTAAAAAAAGATATTCCATACCTTCCAGAGATTCTTCGGGACAATGGCTATAAAACATTTTTGTTCGGGGTTCAGCACGAAACACAATTCGGAAAGCAGGAAGAACTCGGATATCAAAATTTTTTAACGGCAAAAACAGGATTTTGTAATGATATATGCAGGGTGTTTTGTGAGTTTCTTGAGAAATGTCCCCCTGAACCATTTTTTGCTTCTGTTGGTGTTGTTGAAACACATCAAAGATATCCTGTTGTTGAAAACCCACCGGGAAATCTTAAGATTCCAGGATTCCTTCCTGACTGCATAGAGGTAAAAAAGGATATTGCAGGGCTTAACATCCTTGTTCAAAGGGTTGATGAAACCATCGGCAGGATTATTTCTACCCTTGAGAAAACAGATAAGATTGACAATACCCTTATAATCTTTACAACCGACCATGGCATTGCAATGCCAGGAGCAAAGGCAACCCTTTTTGACCCTGGGATAGAGATTTTTTTAATAATGAAAGGTCCTGGAATCCCTGAAGGAAAAACAGTGGAATGTCTTTCTTCTAACGTTGATTTTATACCAACGATACTTGATTATCTTGGGATTAAAATTCCTGATAACATAGATGGTATAAGCTTGATGCCAGTGGTTAAAGGCAGAAAAAAGCAAATCAGGGAATGTATTTACACAGAACTAACCTATCATGCAGGATATGATCCAATGAGAAGTATCAGAACAACCAGGTACAAATACATAAGGTCATTTGAAGTCAGACCATTTTATTTTCCAGTGAATGTTGATGCATCTTTTTCAAAAGATCTCTTTAAACAAATGGGATATTTTAACAGGTTAAGGCCATTTGAATTTTTCTTTGACCTTGAAAAAGATCCCCTCGAAAGAAAAAACCTTATCAATGAGCCAGAATACAAAGCGCTTATTGATGGTTTTAGAAAACAACTTATCAGTAATATGAAAAAAACCAATGACCCTCTTTTTTCAGGTCCAGTGCCATTGCCAGAGAATTGTAAACTTTCTGTTCCATGGGGTTACAACCCAGAACAAATATGGACTGAACTCTAAGCCAGGTTGCCTTAAATAAAAGCAAATCAATTTATCTTCCATTACCCACCTCCTCGTTGGGGATTTGAAACACTGGATATAGAAAACTGGAGGTGGTAAATTTGACATGGAAATTTTAAAATTGTAAATTAAATACAAAAATTACTCTATATTTGCAGGGCAGGTATTTATTCAACTTCATTACCCGAAGAGTAGCAAGTATAAAACCAGAGAAAACATATTCAATTTAGGTTTTTCTCTATTTTTTTACTTGCTTCTTGCTACTTAACTATGGCCAGGGTTGATACCTGCGAAAGGAGGTAGAGATTAAAGCCCTTATACTTCTCGGTGGTTTTGGTACAAGATTAAGGCCATTCACATTGACTACTCCAAAGTCATTCCTTCCTGTTGTAAATAAACCTCTTATCTATTATCAATTTTATCTTCTTTCAAAGTATGGAATAGATACAGTGATTCTTGCTATTGGCCAGCATTGTAAAAAATACAAAGAGGTTTTTTCAATAGCAAAGAAAGCAGGCATAAAACTATATATTTCATGCGAAAAAAATCCTCTTGGAACAGCAGGTGGGATTAAAAACTCGCGCAAATTTCTAAAGGGAGAAAAAGAATTTTTTGTTTTTAACGGTGATATTATATCTGACTGCAATCTCGAAGAAATGCTGAATTTTCATAAAGAAAAAGATGCGTTTGCAACAATATGTACCACTGCTGTGGATAACCCTTCGGCATTTGGTGTCATTGATATTGATGGTGATAAAAGGATAAGGGCATTCATTGAAAAACCATTAGAACCAGCATCAAACATTATCAATGCAGGTATTTATATTCTTCAATCAGATATTCTTAACGAAATCCCGGATAGCAAGGAAACTTCTATTGAAAAAGAAACATTTCCTGATTTAATAGAAAAAGGGAAAAATCTGTATGCATTTTTTCATACAGGATACTGGATTGATGTTGGAACAATAGAAAACTATAAAAAGGCTAACTTCGACGCTATAAGATTAAAATCTTATATTGAAGATAGTGATGATCCTCCTTCAGATAATAATTTCTACAGAAATATCTGTATTCAGGGATCCCTTATTAAAGGGAGGGATGTTGTTTTTGGTGAAGGAGTTGAAATAAGAGGAAATGTTATTATCGGAGATGGTTGTTATATTGGCTCTAAGACAATCATACAAAACTCAATCTTGTTCGAAAATGTAATAATTGGTGAAAACTCCTGGGTTTCGCAGAGTATCATAGGCAATTCTGTTCTTATCGAAGATAACTGTGAGGTTAAAAACTGCGCAATAGCAGATTCAAGCCGATTGTGTAGGTTTTCAAAGATTGCAAACACCTAAGTTGTATCTTCCCTGAGCGCTTGTAGCTCAACAGGATAGAGCGCTGGCCTCCGGAGCCAGAGGCTGTGGGTTCAACTCCCACCAAGCGCGTTCTTCCCTGGAAATTCAGAGATACTGGATAGATTATTTTGAAACAGGATAACCAGCAGATTCGAGTATCTCCTTTATTTTTTCCGTATTATTAAGTGTGCAACATACCCTGACCTTTTTTCTCCTGATATCAACATCAACCGATTGTACTCCATCAACTGGAGAAAGTACTTTTTTAATTATCCGTGCGCAGTTATTGCAGGATATATCAGGAACATCAAACACAAAACAGTTTTTAAGTGTTCCTGTTATGAATTTCTGTTTGATTGAAATAATGCCATAATTTATAGCAAGGATTATTAATATAAATGAGGATATATATGAAAATACTGAAGAACCTTCGTGCTTATGTGCCATTGCTGAAATACTCAGGTTGAAGTGGCCTGCAACTATATCAAGCATATACCCAAAGAAGATTGCTCCAACCATGATGGATGTTATATAAACAGTAAAACTTTTTCTCCCGAGTGTTTTACCAACAAAAAGCATTGTTACTGCATTTGTTGCTGGTCCTGTTATCAAAAAAACAAGCCCAGCACCTGGACTCATTCCTTTTGCTATTAAAGATGCTGCTATTGGTATTGAACCAGTTGCACAAACATAAAGTGGTGTTCCTATCGCGAGCATCAGCAGATATGATATATATCTATTACTCAAATATTTTGATACAAATTCCACAGGAACAAGATAAGAAATTACCCCTCCTATTAAAACACCCCAGAATATCCATCTGACAATAGAGCCATATAGGTCTACAAATGCATATCTTAACCCGCCCATAATTGTTGAATCTGAGCAGGAAAATCTTTCTTCACTCAATTGTTTTTCAGAGATGCTTCTTGTTTTTTCAAAAATATCAGTAAGAGTACCTGCAATAAAGCCAATTACAACAGTAGCCATAATTCTAAACAACATAAATACCCCACCGAGTAATCCATATGTTGCAAATATTGAATCAATGCCTGTTGTAGGGGTTGAAATCAAAAATGCAAGAACTGATCCTTTGCTTGCACCTGATCTATAAAAAGATGCTGCTGGTGGAAGAACACCACAGGAACAGAGCGGAAGTGGTACACCGAATAATACCGCCTTAATAATGGAAAGAAAACCTGGTTTTCCAAGATGTCTAAAGATTGTTTCTGGTTTCAAAAAAACATAGATGAGCCCTGCAACGAATAAACCAAGAATAAGATAGGTACTCATCTGCAAAAAAAGATACCAGGATTCCTTTAATATATTGATTGTTATTTGCATCTGACTTGATACGCTTCAATCTCAGGACTTCACTGTTTTGTTCATGCTACCTGTTTTATATCCCTCAAGGTCAAGCGTAATATATGTGTAGCCGATTTTTTTCAATGCCTTGACTATATCTTCTCTGAATTTTATAACCTTTTTTATGTCAGATGAACAAACCTCAATTCTGCACAATCTATTATAATCCCGCGCTCTCATTGTGGTGAAACCGAGATGTTTTAGATATTCCTCAGCAGAAATCACTTTTTTTAACCTGGACATTGTTATCCTTTCTCCGTATGGAATTCTTGTAGCAAGACATGCCATTTGCGGTTTATTCCAGGTTGGAAGATGCATTTCCTTTGAAAGAATTCTAATATCTTTTTTACTTAAGCAGGCCTGTTGAAGTGGAGAGATAACTTGATACATTGATTTTGCACGATTCCCTGGTCTGTAGTCAGATAAATCATCGAGGTTTGAGCCATCAGCAAGGGTATTAAATCTGTTTTTTTTTGCAATAGCTGACATTTTTGAGAATAGATTTTTTTTACAATAAAAACATCTATCCCGGGAGTTTTCTGAAAATCTTTTATCAGAAAGCTTTTTTGAAGAAACAATAAACGATTTTACCCCGAGTGATTCAGCAAACTTTTTTGCAAAAGAAAGCTCTGAATTAGAATAAACCTCTGATTTTTCAATAAAGGCGCCTACTTTTTCATAACCAAGGCACTCAACGGCATATTTCAATAGAAATGTGCTATCAACTCCACCTGAATAAGCAACAAGAATCCTTCCTGAGTTTTTTAAGATTTTTTCAAGATGTTTCTTCTTCTTTTTAATAACCTCATTCAACATTCACTACTTCCTTAATTTCAGGGACCCGATCTTTAATGATTTTTTCTACCCTCATCTTAAGGGTTAATTCAGCAAAAGGACATCCTGCACAGGTCCCTGTTAGTTTTACTTTAGCCACTCCATCTTTAACCTCTATTAAATCACAATCACCACCTTCTGTTTGAAGAAAACCCCTTATATCTTTTAATGCTTCCTCAACCTTTGTTTTAATCTCTTCATTGGAAACCATTAACTCCTCCTTTTTACTTTTGTGAATTTTGTTTTTTTCTATAATCCTCTATTGCTGCATGAAGTCCTTCTTCTGCAAGAAGAGAACAGTGCTTTTTCAGGGGTGGCAGTCCTTCAAGGACATCAATCACGTCCTTGTTCGTGATTTTTTCTGCTTCTTCAATGGTTTTTCCTTTTGCAAGTTCTGTTATAACAGAACTTGTTGCAATCGCCGCCCCACAACCAAATGTTTCAAACTTTATGTCCTCTATCCTGTTATCCTTTACCTTGATATATATCCACATAACATCTCCACAAACAGGATTTCCAACCTTTCCTATTCCATCGGGATTTTCAATTCTTCCCATATTTCTTGGGTTTTTGAAGTGATCAAGCAATTTTTCAGTGTACATTTTTTCTCCGTATTTTAAGTAAATTTTATCATTGCCTCAACAGATGCCCTTGCCTTTTTCATAATATCCTCTTGAAGTATAATTTCATTACTTTCGTTTTTCATGCATGATATTAAAAGTTCAGGCGTGGTTTTTTTCATATCAAGACAAATCTTGTTTGTCCCGAGAGAAAAAAATTCTTTATCTGGGTTTTCCTTTTTCATCCTGTATATCAAGCCTTCTTCTGTTCCAATAATGAATGTTTTTGCTTTTGATATACCCGGTCTTTTTAACATACCTGATGTCGAAAGAACAAAATCAGCATTGTCCTGGATTTCAGGATTACATTCTGGATGAACAAGAATTTCCGCATCAGGGTATTTTTGTCTTGATCTTTTAATGTCATCTATTGTAAACATTCTGTGAATAAAACAATATCCATCCCATAAAATCAATTTTTTCCCAGGGCATGTTTTCTGAACAAAATAACCAAGATTTTTATCAGGCAGAAATATTACCCTTTCAGATGGTATATTATTTATTACTATTGCTGCATTTGAAGATGTGCAACAAACATCTGATACTGATTTTACCTCTGCTGATGTATTTACATATGAGACAACATAAGCATCAGGATTTTTCTTTTTCATCTCGATTATATCTTCAACCTTTGCCATGTCAGCAAGAGGACAACCTGCATCAAAAGCAGGAAGTAATACCAACCTGTCTGGATTTAAGATTTTTGCTGTTTCAGCCATAAACCTTACACCGCAAAATGCGATAATCTTTGAATCTACCTCTGCTGCTTTTCTTGCAAGTTCAAGAGAATCTCCTGTAAAATCAGCAACATCTTGTATAACGGGCATCTGATAATTATGGGCAAGGATTGTTATATTTTTTCTTTTCTTTATCTCTATTATTTCTTTTATAAGATTATTCAAGGGTTTATCCTATTTTTTATCCCAGAATGGAGACATTTTTCTTAAATTCTCAACTATTTTAGGAAGAACCTCACAGGTTTTTTCAATATCTGCCATTGTATTTGCCCTGCCTAAACTAAATCTTAGCGAGCCATGGGCAACTTCAGGGGGAATTCCGAGAGCAAGAAGAACATGTGATGGCTCGAGAGATCCAGATGTACAGGCAGATCCCGAAGATGCACATATTCCTTCAAAATCAAGATGCAAAAGCATGCTTTCTCCCTCAACATATTTAACGCATAGATTCAGTGTATTATAAAGCCGTTTCTCTGGGTGTCCATTTATCTGAATCTCAGGAATCTTTTCAACAAGGTTGTTTTCAAGTTCATCTCTGAGTATTTTTTCTCTCGAGGCATCCTCGGCCATAAGATTTTTTGAAATTTCACATGCCTTTGCCATGCCAATGATTCCTGGGACATTCTCTGTTCCTGGCCTTAACCCTTTTTCCTGATGTCCTCCATGCATAATTGGTTTAAAGCGTGTACCTTTCCTTATGTATAGAGCGCCAATTCCCTTTGGTCCATAAAACTTATGGGCAGAGATAGAAAAGAAATCAACATTAAGTTTTTTTACTGACACAGGTATCTTTCCAGCAACCTGCACCCCATCACAATGAAATGTAATCCCTGATTCTTTTGCAATCTTCCCTATTTCTTCAATTGGTTCTATTGTACCTATTTCATTGTTTGCAGCCATTATTGAAATAAGTATTGTTTTTTCTGTTAGTGCTTTTTTTACATCCTCAGGGTCAATAATTCCATATCTATCAACAGGAAGATACGTTACCCGAAATCCAAACTGTTTCTCAAGAAACTTACAGGTATTTAACACAGCATGATGCTCTATAGAGGATGTTATTATATGATTACCCTTGTCCTTCATTGCAAATGCAGATCCAGTAAGTGCAATATTTGCGCTTTCTGTGCCCCCGGAAGTAAAAATAATCTCTTCGGGTAACGCATCAAGAAAGCCTGCAATCTTTTTTCTTGCATCTTCAACTACCTTTTTTACCTCCTGAGATGGGCTATAGATTGAAGATGGATTAAAAAACAGTTCTGTATGCCATCTTTTCATTTCTTCAACAACCTCAGGTAAGCATGGAGTTGTTGCATTATAATCAAGATAAACCATGGTTATATCCTTTTTATGAGAAAATATTGTTTTTCAAAACTTAATCTTTATTGCTCTTACCATGCAGCCCTTAACGCAGACCATGCAGGTAATACATTTTTCATAATCAAAAACCACTTTTCTTGATTGTTCATCAAAATAAAATGCGCCTGTTGGACACAATCCAACACACACACCACAGTGTGTACATATTTTTTCATCCCTGATAATATCCTGCTTTAATTTTTGCAGAGAAACACCCTGATTTTTTAATTCCTTCAGCGCCTGCTTTACGATATTTTCTTCGCCAGAAAATACAACAACCATCAATCCTTCTTTTTGCGGTAAAACCTGTGCCTGAAGGATATTAAACTCAATATCATACTTCTTGATAAGGGTGGAAATTGTTGGCTTGTCAACAAGTTCCTTGGGAAATCTCAAAACCACCCGCTCACTTATTTTCATCAGCGTTTCTCCTTTATTTCAAGATTCTTAAGACGAATTCCTGATTCTTTTCCTGGGATATTTGCAACAGGATTTGTCAGTTCAAATCTTTTATCTGCAATCCATATCCGCAGTATTTCTGCAATCCTTCTTGCCATAAAAAAACTTGAAAGAGCCCCTGTCGGGATAGTTCTACTACCAAGTTTTATTCTTCCGGAAAAAAGTTCTGCATAACTGACCTCGCCAAGAATGTCTGGCTTTCTTTCTGGATAGGATGCGCTATAGTCAACGACAGGCGCAAATATTTTCTCTGCTGGCAATCCACACAAAAATGCGATTTTTTCGTCAAGAACAGGAATTGGGATTCCAATTCCTACAAGAAGTGTGGCACCATATCCTACAAATGAAGCTCCTCTAATAAACTCTCCACTCATTTCTTTAAGATTTCCAATAACAGCGAGAGTTCCTGCGGGTCGTTTAGGAACTCCTTCAGGAGTTCTTTCTACACAGGGATTATGCTGGGTCCCATGCCAGACAACATAACCATATGCTCCACAGAGAAATATCTTTGTACCAATGCCAATTGTTTGATAATTTGGATCCCTTAATAAAGGAGAAAGTACCCCTGCTGAACAAAAATTAGCATTCCCAAGGTTTGGTTTAAGGATTCCCATATAGGTGTATAACATTCTTTCTGAAGAGTTAACTGCCACATTATAATTTTGATAACAATTGCGTGGATTAAAAAGAACCGCTTCATTGATGTCTTTAAGTGTAATATATGTTTTAATCTGTTTTCTCGGATAACAATCTGTTCCGTAGGATGTGGCTTCGAGAAGCACATGTTTCCCATTAACCAGTTCTTCAATAACATGCCCACCACCATAACTAAACTCACCAGGATAAAAAAGATTACCTGGATCAGTTGGAGGTAGGGCAGTAGCGCCGAGATAAACATCAACTGCAGCGAGCCCTGTGTACGCTGATACCCCATTTAGAAAACAAGTTCCCCCGCCTATTTTTATTCTCGGAGAGGAATGGCCAAAATTAAGATAAATACTGCTTGAGCACATTGGTGCAAAAGTTCCAGTTGTAACAACATCAATTTCCTTTGCTGCTTTTGTTTCTCCTTTTGCCTTTACAATATCAACCATTTCTTCAGCAGTAACAACGACCGCCTTCCCTTTCTTTATTTTTTCATTGATTTCTTCTATGGTTTTCATTATACCTCCGGCACTGTCTCGATTTCTTAAATTGAAAAACCAGTTGATTTCTTTGCCTTATTGATCTTTTTATGTTCTTTAATAAAATCTTCAAGGGTTATGCTTTTCAGTACACCAATTATTTTAACATTCAATCTATTCCATACAACTCTTGCACCACAGTGGTTGGTCCTTGGACATATACGGCTATCTTCAAGACATTCAATATTCCCTATACCTTCCAGGGCTTCAATAATATCATAAAGTGTAATTTCTTTTGGACTTTTTGTGAGTAGATACCCTCCTTTTTTTGCTTTTATCTTTCTTATAATGCCCCTTGTCCTTAATCTGGTAAAAATATGGTCAAGATATTTCAAAGAAAGATCCTGATTTTTACTGATTACCTTCAGCAAAACAGGTTGCTTATTATAGTTTATCCCGATTTCAATAAGAGCCCTTATTCCATACCTGACGCGCGTTGTTAAGAACATTATAGGTTCCTTTTCATTCTACTTATTCTATATCATTAGTATAATAAGATTGGTTTTATCTGTCAAATTTTTCTGTCTAAAGAACCATTAGATTGATGTTGAAGAGGATTGAATATTGTAATCCAGAATTAAATGGTTGAACTCAGGAAATCCACGAGTTCTTGAGAATTAAATAAGGTGGGGAGAAATAGGAAATTGCAAAATAGACAATGTAGTGAGCACCTTCAGGTGCGATATACTTATGCTGTTATGAAAAGGTACGGGACTGAAGTCCCTCACTACATTTCCCTTATAAAATCCTTTTTCTGTATATTTTTATTTATTTACAATTTCCTGATTATCTATTGACAAAACCTTTTTAGGTAGGTATAACAAAGGTAGAAGATAAGGGATAAAGATAGATAGTGTCAAAAAACAGATGAAACTTTTATGTAGGAAACACTAAAAAAAGTGGACAAAAATCCATTCCTGGCTTTCTTTTATAAGGGAAGGAGAAAATCTCCTCCAATCCTTCTTTAAGAAAGAGGGGAGAAAGTGTAGTGAGCACCTTTAGGTGCGATGTACTTATGCTGTTATGAAAACACACGGGACTGAAGTCCCTCACTACATGGGTTTTGATGATTGAATGCCCCGTCTCTATGAGACACCCCTCTAAAAGAGGGGAATTAAAATCTCCCCCTTTGAAAAGTCCTCCCCCTAATTCCCCCTTTTATAAAGGGGGCGAGGGGGATTTAGATGAGATGGATATAAAAACTTTTGAAACTATTGAAAAATAAACAAAAACACTACTAATATCTTAGCCAAGTTTGGCACTACCTGATTCCGGTCAAGGGGGGGCTATATGATAAAGAAAGTACAAATATTCTGCTTAGTGTTATGGATATTATCCATTCAGTTTATTGGGTTTGGTGCAGATCGAATGATTATACCTATTCCTGAGATACAAACGCAGATTAACCAAATTGTTTTATTGGGAAAAACTGGGGCTCAAAGAGAGAAAATACCAGACGAAATTGCAAAATTAAAGCAAATGGGAACAATTGAATGTCTTTTACAGCAACTCATTTATTTTAGAACAAATACAATGAAGATATACAATGAAAAAAGAATTTCTTCCGACGAGATGGAAATTGCAATGAATATGGCTCTTTATATAATAGGGAATTTCTTAAAACCAGCAGATAATAGTTTTGAAAAAATTGCCTCTGAATCAGCACAGGATCTTATACGAGCAGTTTTTCCTTATCTTGATACCGAAGATACAGAGTTAAAAAGTCAACTTTACCGAATGCTTAAGATGGTTGACCTGAATGTTTCTGGTAAACAGATTCACCCTAAATATAGCGAGTATCCAGTTGATTATACTGAATACAAAAAATTCATTGAGACCAGCAAGGAAAAGATAGAGCCATTGATTCAATATATGTACGAAAGGGCACCTGGTGATGCTCTGATTACATTATCACAGGTATATATAAAAGACCCTGACGAAAGGGAAAAGATTATTAATGAAGAAAAGATAATAAGGGAGGATTTTCAAAAGCGATACTCAGGGTCTTTAGAAAGTGGACATAGTGTTAGCGAACAAGCCAAAAAGGCCATTAATCAACTTTCCATGTACCCGCAATGGTGGATCCAGTTATATGTTGCTGAAATAATATATCGGGAACCAAGATTTAAAGATTCTCAGATTTTAGAAAGAATAAAGAGTACTAATCATCCACTTGTTCTTAAATCTCTGGGAAAAGGAGATGAAAAATGAAATCAAAAATAATTAGATATATTATTTATTCATTTTTTGTTATGATATTGTTTTTAACATCATCCCTGTGGAGTGATTCTTTTACAACATCTCCACAGGTTGCTTGTGGATATTCTCATACTGTTGCACTTAAAAGAGATGGGACTGTATGGACCTGGGGATATAATAATTATGGGCAGTTGGGGGATGGGAGTAATAACAGTAGTTCAATTCCTATTCATGTGAAGAATCTTACTGAAATAGTAGCAATTGCGGCTGGCGGTGAACACAGTATAGCCATTAAAAGAGATGGGACTGTATGGACCTGGGGAAGTGGTGGAAGTGGTCAGTTAGGCAGGACTGTGGATAAAACAAGTCTTACTCGCCCTGCCCCGATAAAAAATTTTAATCTAATGGAAGTCAACATGGAAAAACCAG
>Ga0255347_1001271_pt1 | contig 42059 bp, 38 predicted proteins | sample wastewater_treat_2_FD_192479 | JGI IMG/M metagenome (GOLD analysis project Ga0255347, IMG submission 192479) | Wastewater microbial communities from Lulu Island WWTP, Vancouver, Canada - plant24 | ecosystem: Engineered > WWTP > Wastewater > Unclassified | place: Canada: Vancouver, British... | reverse complement strand
AATCATTATTTCAGTGGATGATTCTTTTTAACAGTTTCTTCTGCAAACTTTTCACTAGCATGCACATACCTAGTGGTAGTATTCAGGCTCTCATGACCTAATAGCACCTGTAATGCTACTGGACTAGCTCCCTGTTCAGCTAAATAGGTGGCAAAACCATGCCTTAAACTATGAGCAGAAGTAGGTATCTGTATGCCTAATTTCCTTCTATATATAGCAATCCTTTCCTGAAAATAGTTAGTAGAAAGTCTAGAGTTTGGTTTCTTAGCTCTAACACCAGAGAAAGGAATAAAGAGGGCAGGGGAATCGAACTTGTTTAGTAAACCACTTTTTCTATAATTTTCAACTAGCTTAATATACTTTCTATTTCCCTTGTCAAAAATTTCTAAATTTAGGCTAGAAACCCCAGATGTTTCACGGCCTTTTTCGTCTGAATTTTCTAATAAAATTTCTTCCATTTCTACTGGTTGTTCTTCTTCATTTCTATCCAAAAACGCATATTTTAATCTTACTGTTAAATATTTATTTAACCAATCTAAAGCTCTTGTTGTTAAAAATACCGATCTTTCTTTCTTACCTTTTCCCATGATATACAATTTACCATCCTCACTTATCTGTTCTAAATCCATAGATATTAATTCTGATATTCTCATTCCTGTCGATATTAACATCTCTAACATGCATCTATTTCTTAAAGCTACTCTCTCATCCCTCTCAAAAAGCATTGGTGATTCTATCAATCTTACAAGTTCCTCAAAAGGTGCAACCTTCTTTATCCTCTTTTCTGTTTTCATCATTTCAATTGCATCAGGAGGCATTGGTATTTCTAAATCCCAAGATATTCTAAATTTCAAAAATGATCTTAAAGCAGATAACATTCTATTTATACTTCGTGGATCCAAACCTTCATTTTTTCTTGCTGAACTATTTAAAGGTTTAGAATATTTTCCAAGAGTACCATAGACCTTACTGTAAACATCAGACAAGAATTTGCTCTCGAAGGTAGCCTCACGTTTCACCACCTTTTCTTCTTGGTTTGAAGGTGTCTTTACATCACTTTCAAATTTGACATGCCTTAAATCGCCTCTGAGAGCCTCCTGCTCGGAAACCCTTTCTGCATCTACTTTTCCTACATATTTCTCTCTAAATCTATCTAAATCCTTTAAATGCTCACCTGCAACTAAGTATCCCTTAAATGTATTTATATCCTTTTTCTTAACATCACTAAACTTAACATTTCTAAAGTGTAGAAACGTTGCAAAGATACAAAGATCCCGAGCGTAATTATGAATAGTCTGTAAGCTGTAATTGTTGTTTTGAAGATAGAGGAGATAATCATCCTGATCTTTTAATTTTGGGAATCCCATCATATTTCTTTATACCAAATTAGATTTTAAACAACCAGAGTAGGGGACCATTTTAAGAGAAAGAGAACACAGGGGACAAGAAAGAGTATTCCTCCAAAAACATAGCTGTACAAATGCTCCTAACATCTCTCATTTAATTCGAATGTATTAAATTACATTTTAGTGAGTCCCCTCGATGTCCCCCTTGCGGTATCGCATATAAGGACAATTATACTCGACTCCCTTCTTTGTTATTGTAACACATTATCGTAAAAGGGGGAAGGACTCTCTCTACCTGAGTAAAGATCAACTGAAAACAAAATAATTGAAATAGATAAAACATATACTTCTACTATACTCTCCATATTCTTTCTCCTCTGGGCTGAGATTAGCAGAACCTTATCCACATTGATAACTATAGGTTTTAAATACTATGGGCTGACTGGGCCCCTCCCCCTACTCTCATGAAACAAGACCTCTGTTTTTTGTTTCTAGATGTTCAAAAAAACTCCTAAGAAAAACGCTATTACTAAAACAATAAGATAGAAAGAGATACCTTTAGCCTTACTATGCACAACTCGCTCTCGACTGACCACCCCTACTGAAAAGAAATATCCTAAAACAGGCAAAGCTGAAACAACCTCATGTGAATCACCCGTTAAAAACATTCCAAGGAAGAGAATCATTGATATTAAGACTGTTAACACAGTCTTTCTTGTAAGCTCCCTACCCTGCATCCCTATATTTGCATAGTGTAGTAAAGTAACAAAAATATATGTAAACAGTATAAGAGGAATTAAAATATACAGTTCGAAGCCACTTACTAAGAAACTAAAGGTAAAAAAATACATCATAAGAAGAGACACCAAGTAAGAAGAAGTTCTCCCTACTTGTGCAAGTGGTATTTTTTTAAACAGATCTACATTTAAAACATTAGCCATTAAGAAGGAAATATAGTTTCCTAAAAAGGCTAGAAATATTAACAAGAAGAGAATAAAGGCCTCATAGATACGACTAAATTTTTGAAAGAAGAAAAATTCAATGAAAAGTGCTTGAGAAAAGACATAAAAGGATGGCTGCAGAAGAAAAAGTATTGATTTTTTCTTAACTTTGAAACCAAATGCCCATATCAATCCTACAAAAGTTATTAAAAAATATATAAAGGCAGTTAAATATATTCTCCATATTCCTACCTGTGATTCAGCTTGAGTAATTTTAGAAACAAAGATTGCCAAAGCAATAAAAGCTGCAAGGACTAGTAGCTTTCCCCTTTTTTCCTCATCTATATTTCTACCTATCTTATCCATCTATTGACTCTATATATTTTAGACCCTTTGTTGTTAGTACTCTACCCCTAGAAGTCCTTTTAATATACCCACATTTCATCAGATAAGGCTCATGCACATCTGCTAATGTAACCTCGTCTTCCGATATAGAGGCAGCTAGTGTAGAGAGCCCTATTGGCCCTCCTGCAAAATTATTTAATATTGTTCTAAGGATTACCCTGTCTATCTCTTCTAAGCCTTGTAAATCAACCCCTAACAGCTCCATTGTCCTTTTAACTATCTCCTCCGTAACAACATCTGATTTCTCTTTGTCTGCATAATCCCTAGTCCTTCTTAATAGTCTCAACCCAACCCTTGCTGTACCTCTAGAGCAGTTGGCTAACATTTTTAAAGCCTCCTTCTCTACCTCTATCTCCCACAATTTACTAGCACGTTCTAAAATAGAAACTAGATCAGATTGAGAGAAAAAGTCTAGCCTTTGGATTAAACCGAATCTATCTCGCAAAGGAGAACTTATCCTCCCGATTTGTGTGGTTGCTCCTATTAAAGTAAATGGTTCTAATGTTAAACGTATGGTTTTTGCTGATGGACCTTTACCCATAATTATATCCAAAACCCTATCTTCCATTGCAGGATAAAGGATTTCCTCCACCACTTTAGATAATCTATGTATCTCATCTATAAAGAGCACATCATTAGCCTTAAGCCCCGTCACTATTGCTGCTAAGTCACCCTGTCTCTCTACAGCTGGCCCTGATGTGATTTTAATAGAGGAACCTATTTCATTTGCAATAGCCATAGCAAATGTAGTTTTCCCTAACCCTGGAGGACCATAAAAAAGGATATGATCTATAACTTCATTTCTCTTACGTGCAGAATCTATCATCATTTTTAGAGTCTCTTTCTCTGTTTTTCTCCCAATAATCTCCTCTAGCTTGCTTGGCCTAATCTTCTGTTCTAATTCTGGAATCTTAGATGTTGTTTCTAGATTCTCTCTTTTTGTTTTTTTGTTGCTAACACTTGATTCTATCATCCTCTCAGCACCTCCTTTATTAACTCCTCTATATTTACATTTTTCTTCTTTGTCCATACCTTCTCTCCTTTAGTTACCTTTTCTTTCAACTGCTCTCCTGAAAAACCCAAAGCTTTAAGAACCTCTTTTAGCTCTTTAATTATCTGTTCTTCAGTCTCTTCTTTTTCATCAAAGTCTATCTTACCTCGTAATTCTAGAATGATTTTCTGTGCTCCCTTAATACCTAAACCCGGAACTTTACTTAAAGCCTTAGCATCTCCCTTTAATATTATGTCCTCTAATTTCACCCTTGAGAACATAGAGAGAATAGCCAAACCTGTCTTAGGACCAATCCCTGAAACAGAAATTAGTTGCTCAAAAAATTTTCTCTCTTCTTCTTTCTGAAAGCCAAAAAGCATCTGGGTGTCTTCTCTTACATGAAGATAGGTAAAGAGGGAGTATCTCTCCCCTTTTGAAAGCGCCGTATATGAAGCAGGAATATTCACTCTGTATCCTACACCTCCATCTGTTAAGATATCTACATAGGAGTTTTTAGATATGTGATATTTAAGTATGTCCCCTGTTATATATGAAATCATATACTTCTATTATACAGGATTTGAGAGAAAAAAAAGGAAAGAGTGTTATTCAAGAATACAACTTAACGAGAGGATGCTATAGCTATAGCAATGGCATCTGCAGCATCATCAGGTTTAGGTATATTTTCCAAACTACACAATACTTTTATGTTCTCTTGAACTTGTTTCTTATCTGCTTTCCCATACCCTGTAACTGCACTTTTGACTTGTAGAGGGGTAAATTCTTTTATGGGTATATTGTTTTTCTCAAGAGCCAACCTTATCACCCCCCTAGCCTCTCCTACACTCATTGCAGTTTTTGCATTGTTGTAAAAGATTAATGTCTCAACTCCTGCTAAATCTGGTTCAAATTTAGCAATTAGCTCTTCCATATCTTGATATATCTCCAAAAGACGAGTAGATACAGATAACCCCTTTTTAGTTGATATACAACCAAAATCTACTACCTCTGGATCGTTGTTATCATTAAAATCCACTACAGCCCAACCCGTAGTAGCTAATCCTGGATCTATTCCTAATATACGCATGATACTATATGTCTAAATTACTCCAAACACTCTGCACATCATCATGATCATCTAATCTTTCTAATGCCTCTTTTGCTTTCTCCAATTCCTCTCCACTTAACTTTTCTCTCGTCTTAGCCTCTTTTATCAGTTCTGCTTCTTTAATAACATAGTTCATACTATCTATACTATCTCTTACACTTGCGAACTTATCATACTCAGTATATACCTCTAGCCCCTTATTTTTGTTTAATGTGATTTCTTGAATATCTAAAACTCCTTCCAAATCCATTATATTAAGCATTACCTCTTCTACATCCTCTTCTACAAATATATCATCCTCTCCAAATTTTTCTGTCTCTTCCATATGGCCACACTTAATTATAATCAGACCTTTTACATCAAAATTCCAAGAAACACTTCCTTCTGTTCCCATATTTCCCCCAATCTCTTCAAAGAGTCTTCTTAGTTCTGCTACTGTCCTATTTTTGTTATCAGTAAGAGTGTCTACAACTATTTGTATATTACTAGGACCAAAACCTTCATAGGAAGAATTATCATATATCACAGATTCTGAGCCCTCTCCTGTTCCTTTCAGTATCGCTTTCTCTACATTGTTTGCAGGGAAACCTGCCTCTCTAGCTTTATCTATATATACTCTTAAAGTAGGATTCATATCGGGATCTCCCCCTCCCTCTCTTGCAGCATGAGTTATCTGTGTAGATATTTTAGAAAAAACTTTACCTTTTTTAGCATCGTTCAATGCCTTTTTATGTTTAATGGTTGACCATTTTGAATGCCCTGACATATTTGCCATTCTATCACATTTATCTCTTGGCTGAAAATATTCTCCTTCTTTACTCCTCTTTTTTCTCTAATGCTCTGTTTCCCTTATCACTATATTTTTGATTACTCCATTTCTTAACCTTCTCCTCTATTATTTCTCTTTCTGTTCCATATTTTTCTCTAGATTTACTAACTATCTCGTCTCTTAGAGCAAATTTGTGATATCTAATAGGTAGTGATTTAGAACTAAAAGGAACAGAGGTCATTCCATCAATGCATAATTTAACATACATAGCCCAAGCATCTAGAGAGACTAAATCATCAGCAGAGACCATAGGGGCAAATTCTTTCTCTAAGATAGCTGCGTCAGCAGGGCTCACCACAAAGGAACCTATTGTACCTACATTCCCAAATATTGATTGTCTTACTGGTAGTGGTATCTGATCAATATATTGATTTGTCATTGTTAAATCTAATTTATACTTTCTAGCTTCTGAAAGGATTTTCGCAAAAGATTCAGTTGCAAAATTTTGAAACTCGTCTACATACAAGAAGAAATCCTTTCTCTCATCCATTGGGATATCAACCCTCTCCATTGCAGTTGCCTGAAGCCTAGTTATTACCATTCCTCCAAGCAAGGAAGCTGTTTCTTCTCCTAGCTTGCCCTGTGCTAAGTTAACAAGAAGTATTTTTTGGTTATCCATAATCTCCCTTAAATTAATCGTAGATTTGACCTGGCCTACTATGTTCCTTATAACTGCAGATGATATGAATCTTCCTACTTTATTTTGTATAGGGGAGATAGCTTCTGTAATCAACCTATTATTCTGTGCCATCTGTGCATACTCCTCAACCCAGAACTTGTAAAGAATTGGGTCATCTACCTGTTTTAATATGAATTTTCTGTAATTATTATCTGTTAAGAGCCTAATAATGGCTAAGAGTGTGGTACCTTGCGCTTCTAAAGCAGTAGATACAGTATTTGTAAGAATATATTGTAGCCTAGGTCCCCATGAATCTCCAAATTGCTTTTTAAATACCTCTACAACGCCATCGGCTATTAAGTCTCTCTGTGACTTATCTTTAAGTTCTAACAAGTTAAAACCTATCGGATGCTCAATATCTGTTGGATTAAAATACACAACATCCTCTATCCTGTTAGGAGGGATATACTCCAGAAGCTCTTCTACTGTATCCCCATGAGGATCAACAAAACAAGCACCTTCACCCGCTAAAACATCTGAAATAAACATGTTTTTAAATAACGTTGACTTTCCTGTTCCTGTCTTACCCAAAAGATAGAAATGCCTCTGCCTATCTTTCTTTTTCAAACCAAACTCTACTTTAATATCACGATAATCTGTTTCCCCAAAAACGGTAACCTCTCCATCTACTCCTTTTGGTAAATTCATAGGAGGCTCTAGCTTCCTAGCCCTACTCCAAGCAATATTAGGGGTTTCTACAGATATGTTAGGTAAATGGTACAAAGAAGCTAACTCCTCTATATTTAAGATGTCAGGCTCTTCCTGTGAAATATATCTTTTAAGATAATCTTCATATATCTCTTTTCCTGTCTTCTCGGGGATTATATGCACAAAGTTGTTTAAATGTGCAGTTGTAAACTGTTTAAAACTTGCTACTATATCCCTAAGAATTTGCTCAGATCTTAACTGAGTGTCTGCTTTAGTCACAACTCTAATCCTGAACTCAAAACCAACTTTCAACATCTTCTTCTCAATCTCTTTTAACTCTTCCTCTTGACCTGGAGAGAGCTTTACAACCTCTTTTTGTACCTTGTTAGTAGAGCTCTCTGTTAGAGCTTTTCCTACCCCCGCAAAAAGAGAAGATACAAAGCTCCAGAAAGTACTACCATACGGATTCTTCCCTTCCCTTATTGCAGTTATATATCTCTTTGCCCTCTCTTGCCAATAGTTTGATACTGGTCTAACTATTATTTGTATCCATGCCCGCTCTCCCCTATTCAACTCTGAAAGCGCCCCTGTTATTGCAGCTAAAGGATCTACCTCAAAACTCATAAAGGTCTTAATTGGAAAAATGTAATCTTTCTCCATCTCTATCTCTCCAGTTGTGATAAAGGTCTCTTCTCTCTCTTCTTCCTTAGTATAATCATTAACATACTTTATATCTGCATTTGGATACTGAGCATATATTTGCCCTTCTATAAAGCGAGAGAGGTGCTCAGGTGCAACCACATAAAACTTAATTCCATTTTCCTCAGAAGATACTATCTCAAAACTAACGACATCCGGACATTTCTTGTAATCCTCTAAAATACCATGTATGGAGGCAAACATCTGTTCTGCAGCTAAAGAAGCCTTTTCATTCTCCCTTGGAACTAATATCTGCATAACAAAAGGATTCCTTACTTCTTCATAATATTCTTCCTCACTCTTTTTCTTGTTACCAATAAAAAGTATTAAAACGACAAAAAGAAGAGAAAGAATTAGCAAGATTAAGATAGCAATTATCATTATCATGGTTAAAATTTTAATAGAAAGATAGGTTTTAAGCAAATCCCATAACTAAAATATTTCTGTATGAGCAATATCATCTCCCAAAATTACTACAATATCACCAGTTGTCATAAAAGATGGTCTTTCCTCTAACAATTCAAATCTTTCAAGTAATACATCTGAGACAACCTTTAGTGAATTTTTAAATTGAGTTTCATCAGAAATATAGACATAGGTCTTCTCATATCTCTTAGGTGCATTACCAAATCGTACTACATCGCAACCACTATTCTGTATCTTCCTAGAATAGATTACTGCTCTACCAAGAATATCTGTTCCGTTATACACCTCTACCCTCACTCTTTCTTGCTCTAGACCTTTATCTGCCATTTTAGAAATATAGTTTCTTAAAGCCTTATCATACTCCTTTACATTTATGCTCCCCACAATTCCACCACTCTCAGAGAACTTCTCAACAGAGAAAGAAGGTCTACTTACATCTAGTGCATAAGTTGTTTCTCCACTATCTATCTCTTTTTTAAATGAACTCACTTTTCGCATAATTGTAGGAAAAGAGAGATTAGAAAATATTTGCTGATTTAATTCTTTTACTTTCCCTATTTTAAAGAATGTCTCCCGTACTGAAATTAGAGAAGAGAAAGTACTTAGTCCATAGAAAGAATCAGCAGGGTCTCCCCCTATTAAGGAATGATAAGACAACCTATCTCTATCCTTAAAAGTTTTGGGCTCTCCATATATTTCAACCATACTCTCATATGCTTCTGTGGTTATCCAAATATAGTTTTGTACCCTAAAACCAAGAATTTCACTTAATTGCCAAAGAGCATACTCTACCCCTCTTCCTTCTTGCAAAAAATCTCCTGCATATCTAAGAGAGGAAACAGATATTGGACTACCAAACTCTTCCTCTAACCCTTCAAAATATATACTACCTGGAATATATACTAACAAAGAAATCCCTTTATTCTTGTTCTGAAGAAACACAAAAACATCAACTATTTTTCTGGCTTCTCCTGTTTCTCTCTCAAAAATGAAAAGTGTTTTTTCCATATCGCTTTTTTCCTGGGAAAGTATTGTGTGAGAAGCGACATGCTCTGCTACAGGATTAGCTGTTTCAACACTTAAAAATTCAATAGTAAAGTATATTATATACAACAACATTGCAACCATTAACAAAGGAAGAATTACAGCTTTTAGGTTAATCTTAATCCCCTTTCTGTTCTTTTTTCTTATAACTCTTTTTCTTTTCATGTTTTAAATCTTACAAATTGAAAAATACTCATCTTTTAAATCTAGAAAAGACAAAAAGATTGATCTTAACTCTATCCTTTCTGGAATATTTTTGCCCTTGTTGTTTTTATACAGTGTGTCTCCCTTTATATATATACCCATATATTCTAACGTTGCCCTTATTTGATGCATCCTACCTGTTTCTATGGAGACTAGAAGTAAATCTTGAGATACAGGTTTAATATATGAAAGTGCATTCTTAGCTCCTCCGCTCTTGTATCTTTTAAATGCCATTTTTATCCTATTTTTACTACTTCTTTCTATATATCCTTCTACTTTATACCATTCTTCGTTAAAAACAAATTTTCTTTTTTCAATATCCTCTACCTCCTTGTAAATATCTAAACTCTTTTGAGGTAGGATATTTTCAATATCTGTAACCAGCTGTCTGAATTCCACTTGGGCTAGATATATCTTCTTTGCTATTCGAGCTTCAAATTGCTTTTGGAGTTTGTTCTGCATGGGAACTGTTTTTGCAAAAACCATAACTCCTGAAACCCCTTTATCTAACCTATGTACTAAACCAGCTCTTTTAAGATTTTTGTCATATACTCCCTTTAGTTCTAAATATCCTCTAACCCTATTTACTAAAGTATTTGACAAGTTACCTATTCCTGGATGAACTGCAATCCCCTTAGGCTTATCTATAATCAAGAAATCTTCTGTTTCAAAAAGTATATCTAAATCACCCTCTTCGGGAATAATATCATCGCTCCTATCCAAACTACTCTCTAACTTCTTTAGCTTCTCCCAATCTATCTCTACTCTATCTCCTTTCCTTAATTTGTATGACGTTTTTGGAAAAGAATTATTTACTGATATTAATTTATCCCAATTCTCTTGTAAAAAGCTTCTAGAGAAAACTACAAACCCTCTCTTTTTAAGAGATTCCGACAAAAACAAATCTACTCTTTTTCCCTCTTCGTTTTCAGTTATCTCCATTTTTACTATTTAGGCAATTTAATTGGATGATTCATCTCTACTGGAGAGATTTCCCTTACAGAAGAGACTTTTTCTATTGTTACATTGTCTTTCTTAGAATCCGATATGTAAAAGATTGTTCCCAAAAGAGACCAAAAAACAAAAAGAATAACTGCTCCTTTTTCAATGTAAGAGATGTTCATAACTAGATAAGTGTATGCTATGTACAAAGTACTTAGTAGTACGAAAAAGATATCAAGGATTAAAGACACTTTATTAAACTTTTTTCTTTTGTTAATAACTTTTGTGGAGTTTTTAAGAAAAAGTAAAATCAAAGGAATTAAAAGCATAACAACACCTTCGACCATCCACGTATTTCTTGTATTTGCACCTCCCAGTATTAAAAAAGCTAGTCCTAGCATTACTTGGACTGTAAAAAATATTGTTGTAAAAATATGACTCCATTTCCATTTCTTTACAATTGTTCCCCATACAGACGCTATGATTAGAAAACCAATAAACATAGAAAAGATGTCTATCCCCCAATCCCACACTCTAAAGAACCTCCATGGAAGTAATCTGAAAAGATATACCTGATCTCCGTATTTCTCATATGGAAGCCAATACCATATACGTGAGGTAAAGGAAGAGAGATTATTTATAATAAAGGAAATTCTTCCTACAATTACTCCTGCAAAAGAAGATATTAGAAAAGTATCAAAGATAGAGGAATTATTCTTTCTAGTTGATATACAACCCCTCCAAAAGACAAAAAGACCTACAAAAATCACCAAAAGAAATAATACCAAAGGGCTAACCCCTGATAACACCTTCTCAAGATTATCTGTAAAAGCTTGATACACACACAATTAGACTTAAATTACATAAATAATGATAACATAAATCTATTATCCACTGGTAAATATTTTATCTGTTTTTTGATTTTTCTTTTTTCTTACTATCCTTATCATTTCCCTCTTGATCTGAAGATTCTTCTGTCTTTTGGGGTTTTGTTTTAATTAAGCCTTTAAGACTCTGCCCTATAAGTTTGTACCCTCCTATAATAGATTCTCCAATCTTAACGGCAAAACCCTTCTTTGTTGTATACCTAGTTCCTTTTGATTCTACTACTTTCACTGCTTCTTCTTTTGTTGCTAAAATTTGCTGTTCCATTACCTCTTTTGTTGGAGACTCTTGTTCAAAGCTTAATCTCTTTTTTATAGACGTACCACAGTATGGGCAAAATTTACTCTTTTTATCGATACTTACTTTACAATTAGGACATTTTGTCTTAATTTTTTCTCTACAATCAGGACAGTACACAAAACCTGGGTATAGCTGACGACCACATTTAACACAATCTCCTAACTCAGCTGTCTCATATTTTAAATATCTTCTCTCCAAATCCCCCCAGTAGATCTCCTCTATTGTTTGGGTTGGCCTTATTATCAAATATATTATTAAACCAACAACATTCAATATTGCAACTAAGGCCACATAAGATACTTTAACCATTCTGTTAGAAGTCCTTTCTCCCGAATCAAGCCAAACCCAATAAAGGACAACAATCCAAAAAACAATCAATGAATAAAGGAATATTTCCCAAACAAAGGTAAAATCAATATTACCTACATTTTCGAGCAGATTGAGTATAAATTCTTCCATAATATATTTTAAAAAGTATTAATATATGGTCGAGGAGGGAGTTGAACCCTCACGCTATTGCTAGCACGGGATTTTGAGTCCCGCGTGTATGCCAATTCCACCACTCGACCTAATCTTTAATTAAATCTAATCTTGGCGCTATTATACAGAAAAGCCTCTATTATAACTAGGGGATTCTATTTTTTGTATAGATTCCTAAAACTAGCAATCTCGCTTACAAAAGCCAATTTTACAACCCCTGTAGGCCCATTTCTATGCTTTGCAACTATTAATTCCCCAACCCCTTTCTCATCCGTATCTGGATTCCAAACCTCTTCTCTATCTATAAACATAACAACATCAGCATCCTGCTCTATAGAGCCAGACTCTCTTAAATCAGAAAGTTGGGGCCTCCTACTCTGTCTTTGCTCTACTGCACGAGATAGTTGTGATATTCCTACTACAGGAATATCTAGCTCTTTTGCTATATTTTTTAGACCTTGTGATATTTCTCCAACCTCCAATGTTCTACTTTCCTTGCTATTACCACGCATTAATTGCAGATAGTCCGCAAAAATTATATCTACACCCCTTTCAATAGCAAGCCTTCTTGCCTTTGTTCTCAATGCATTAATATGTTGTCCTGCTTGATCATCTATGAAAATATTTGCATCCGCCAACTCTCCCATTGTATCTGCTAATTTTACAAACTTTTTATCACTTAAACGCCCCGTCCTAATCTCCCAGAAGGGTATTCCTGACTGCATTCCTAATAGCCTGTCCATAATTTGAGTTTTAGACATTTCAAGAGAGAAAAAAGCAACAGTTTTACCCTCCACTAAAGCAGCATGCCTCATCATATCTAATGCTAAGGCAGTCTTACCTACAGAAGGTCTCGCTGCCAATATGACAAGATCAGATTTTTGAAAACCTCCGAGAAGATCATCCAAATCCTTAAATCCAGTAGAAATTCCTAAATACGCCTCATCCTTATCTGCTCTCTCAGCTCTCTCATATGCATCCTTTAGTAAATCTTTAATATGTACAAAATTGGCCTTTGTTCCAGACTGAGCTACTTCAAACACTTGTTTTTCTGCTTTATCTATTACTTCATCTATACTGGTAGACTCATTAAATGCAAACTCTGTTATATGCCTTGCAGCACTTATTAATCCTCTCCTAGTTGCACTCTCCTTAATAATTTCTCCATACTCCTCTGCATGAGCAGAAGTAGCAGCCATAGTTGCCAAATCAGCTAAATATGTCCTTCCTCCTATCGTCGTTAACTTTTTCTTCTTCTTAAGATTATCTGTTAAGGTAATTAGATCAACAGGAAGACCTTCATTAAAAAGTTCTAAAATACTTGAATATATTAAAATATGCCTATCATCATAGAAATGTTCTGGAAGCAACCAACCAGAGACTGCTATTATTGCATCCTTATCCATTAGCATACACGAAAGTAAGGATTGCTCTACTTCTATATTTTGAGGCGGAACCTTTTCTAAATTAGCCATATTTTATTATTGTAAAAATACAACTTCTACACTCTGTTGGTCCATCTCTACCTTCTTCTTATCAACCTTTAAGTAATTTTCATTGCGAACTGTAGCAAACCCAAAATGTTTTATAAATTCATCCTTTGTTTTAAGATTACTGTTTTTCTCAAATTCTTCTCTGTATGAACAGGGTATTAGTATTGCAGGATCTGTTTTTGAAAGAACCTTCTCTATTTTGTCAAAATCCATAAAATCAACACCATCCCCTACAGGAATTATCAAAACATCTACATCTCCTAAGTCAGAAACCTTTTCTGGATCAAAGCTGTTATCGGTATCACCCATATATACAATCCGGAGAGTACCTTCATCTATAACAAAAAAATCTTCCCCTATTCCTCTCCTTATCATTAACCCCCCTACCTCATACTCTCCAGGGAGATTAATCTCCATAATCTCCTCTCTTACATTTGCTACTATTTTTTCTTCCAAGCCATTATCTTTCAAAATACTTTCCTTTACCTCTTTATCATAATTAGTAAAGAGACAAACATCTGCCTTGTTCTTTGGAAAACTTTTCTGAACCTCCAGATACTTAAGTGGATCTGTCAGTACCGTTATTTTTTCTCCTTCTAGCAGAAAACTTGTCCATCCTATTTTTCTTATTTTCATTTTTCTTTCTTTTCAAATTATTATGCTCATTTCCCAGAACTCAATATTTCTAGTATAGCAAATTCTCAAATTGGACAGTATTCTTTCTTTTTAATCCTCTAACCCTAAGGATTTCTTTACATCACGTACCATTGACTCTTTCATCTGTTGCTTTATAAGTTCTGTCTTAAGGCTTTCTAAAGAAGATATACATGCTTGTAGTTGCGTCATTACTCTTTCATCTGACTCCCCTGCTACAATCATCTTCCTAACAGCAGTTACCTGACCCTCCGTTCTCTTTATTCTGTTCTGTATACTCTTAGGATATTGCATGAATATAATATACCATCTTAATTAAACCAAGCAAAGAGCACACCCAAAGTATATATATAATAGAATTTTAAAACTTCTAGACACTCCCATATCCTTCTGATATAATCACAATCGCAATGAAAAAGGATATACACCCAAAATATAATACTCTAAAGATTACTTGCTCTTGTGGTAATTCTTTTGTTACTGGCTCCACATTAGATACAGATGAAATTAATATTGAAATCTGTTCCAAATGCCATCCCTTCTATACAGGAGAACAAAAAATTGTTGATACTGACAGCCTTGTAAAGAAATATACCGAAAGAGTTGAAAAAGCTAAAGGTCTCTCTTACAAATCTAAGAAAGAAAAAATGGAGAGAAGAAGACAGAAAGATCAAAATGCAGGAGCCCTACCTTCCTCTACTCTGACTCTTAAAGATATGCTTGAGAACGCAAAAGTTAGTAGATAGCAAATTCCCATAAATATTTTAAAATGATATCATCCATTATGGATATACTTGCGTTAGAGAAAAAATACAAAGAAAACAGTGCTCAAACAAAAGTAAGGGAATTAGAATCCAAACTTACAGATTTTCAAGGAAATTCAGAGAACATTTCAGAGATTAGTAGTGAACTTTCATACTACTCCGAACTCTCTGTTAAAACTTCTCAGATACAGAAGGATTTAAAAGAATTAAAAAATGCTAAAGAGATGTTAGAAGTTGAGAATGATCATGAGATTAAAGAAATGGCACAGGAAGAAATTGACACTTTAGAGCAAGATATTGAAGTCTTAGATAATGATATCAGAAAAATGAAGATCTCTAAAAGATTTTCTAGTCAAGATGATGATAGATCTACCATTTTAGAAATACGGGCAGGAGCAGGAGGAGAAGAGGCATCTCTTTTTGCTGCTGATCTCTTTCGGATGTACAAACAGTATGCTTCTAAAAAGGGCTGGAGTGTTAATCTCTTGGAAGCTAGTATTTCAGAGTCTGGTGGATACAAAGAAGTTATTGCTCAAATAGAAGGGAAAAATGTGTATAGAGACTTAAAATATGAAAGTGGTGTACACAGAGTACAAAGGGTCCCTACTACTGAATCATCTGGGAGGATACATACCTCTACAACCTCTGTAGCTATTTTACCAGAGGCGAAAGAGGTCGATATAGAGATTAATCCTCAAGATTTAAATATAGAAGTCATGAGGTCTTCTGGAGCTGGTGGACAGTCTGTAAACAAGACTGATTCTGCCGTTAGGATAACTCATATTCCAACTGGTATTGTAGTTAGCTGTCAAGAAACCAAATTCCAAGCTCAAAATAAAGAAAAGGCAATGGCAATTCTTAGGGCTCGATTATATGACAAAAAGAAGCAGGAGGAAGATGACAAAAGAGGAGATATGAGGTCGAAGTTAATAGGATCTGCTATGAGATCTGAAAAGATAAGGACATACAATTTCCCTCAAAGCCGCATAACTGATCACCGAATTAAAAAATCTTGGTTTGATATAGATTCCATTATGAATGGAAATCTAGAAGAAATTTTAAAAGAAGTTAAGGATGGCATAATAAATCAGTTATTAAAAGAGGAAGATAAAAGTGAGTGATGAGTTAAAGGTTCTCTATAGTATCCAATTAATCCTAAAAGAAACAGGCTATTTTGATGTATCAAGGATTTCTAAAGAAATTTTAGATTTCTCAAAAAAAGAAGGTATTGATTTAGAAAAAATATTAAAAAGAATACAAAAAAATGAACCTTGGGAATATATTAGAGGAAGTACAGATTTTTTAGGTTACCCTTTCATTGTAAACAGGAATGTCTTAATACCTAGAACGGAAACAGAACAATTAGTTACTATTGCAAAAGGTTTTTTAGATGAAAACAACAGCTGTACTCATATAATAGATGTTGGAACAGGGTCAGGGTGTATAATTATTTCTTTGGCCAAAATTTTGTGTGGAAGAAACAAGTACAAGTTTTTGGGAATCGAAGACAACAAGAGTGCTTTAGAGGTCGCCAGAAAAAACTCCGCGTTACACAAGGTTAACGAGAAAGTCTCCTTGATAAAACAAAACTTGCTCTCTGGTACTAAAATAGAAGAAGACACTTTAATAATTGCAAACTTACCATATGTACCTAAATATCTCTATAATGGCTTAGATAAAAGTGTAAAAGATTATGAACCAAAAAGAGCTATTGTTGGAGGAACTGATGGTCTAAAGTATTACAAGAAGTTACTAAAGCAAGTAAGCAACAAGAACCATTTAGGACGAAAGGTTACATTGTTAATAGAGATTGAGCCTAGCACAATTGGAAATCTGGTTAATCTTTTAGAAAACAAAGATTTTAAAATAATTAAAGATTTTAGAGGAAGAGAAAGATTCTTATTAATCTCCCTCCCCTAATATTACAACCAAGGATTCATACTTTCCATCTCTAAAAACTTCTATTTTGACCTCCTCGTCTACTTGGAGTTCCTGTATCATATCTCCCAAATATCTATCTACTTCCTTCTCTCCAAATTTTGTTATTATATCACCTCTTTGTAGTCCGCCTTCAAATGCTGGGGAGTGTGGATCTACTCTCAAGACTAGGGCTCCAGGAACCACATCCATGTAGTAAAAAGCTTCGTATTCTGAAATCATCTGGTATGTGACACCTAAGTATGGTTTAATAAATTTCCCATATGTTCTGTACTCTTCTAATCTAGTTTTTACTTTGTTTATAGGAATAGCAAAAGAGACATTGTCTGCATCTGCTGTTGTTGCGAAGTTAATCCCTATAACCTCTCCGAGAAGATTAAGTAAAGGGCCCCCAGAGTTTCCTGGATTTATTGCCGCATCTGTTTGTATGACATCTTCATATGTTCTTGTAGTACCTCCAAACCAGTTAACACCTGCTGTTACAGACCTGTTTAGACCACTTATTATCCCCCTAGTAGCACTTCCTGCATACCTACCTAATGGAGTTCCTATAGCAACAACATCTTGTCCAACCAGCAGAGAGGCAGAATCACCTAATGTTAAAGCTGGCAATTCTTTTCCTTTTGTATCAACTCTAATCAATGCAATATCATTTATATCGTCTCTTAATATTTCAATTACATCACACTCCTGCCCATCATAAGTTACTATCTTGTAATCAGCATCACTTTCAGAAACAACATGATGGTTTGTAAGAATAATTCCATCTTTGTCTACAACAAATCCCGTTCCAATATTACTATTACTATCTACTAGCCCCTGCTCCGCTGAAAGAGAAAGAGTAGAAATAGCTATACTAACAACGGAATGAGTAGAATCCTCTATGACATTTATAACATTATTTTCACCTTCTGTTAGTACAATCCTTTTTTCCTCAACAACCTTACTATCTACCTCCAACAAAGAGGAGATGTAACTTCGGACTTCAGGACAGTACTTTAGTACAACATACCCTGTAACAAAAACAATTGTTGTGTTTAGTAATATAGCTAACAACAACCCAAGTGCAACAGGAAAACATTTCCCTCGCAGTTTACATGCTTTTTTCTCTTCCATATTAAAGTCTATAAAAAATTATTTAGATAAAATCTCAATAGCTTTCTCAAGCTGAGGGTCTGTACCCTCCAAAAAATCTTGATTTGTTAACACTACTTCTATATCTGGAACTACAGAATTTTCTTTCTCTATCTGAGTTCCATCTGGAAGTAACCACTTTAAAATCGTTACATGCAAGGAAGACCCATCAGTTAGATCAAAAGTCTTCTGTGCTGTACCTTTCCCAAAAGTTGTCTCTCCTAGAACTTGTGCCCTACCCGAGTGCTGTAACGCTCCCGCAAGGATTTCAGATGCAGAGGCACTTCCTGAATTCACCAAGACTATAACTTCAATATCTTCTAGCAATCCTCCTTTTGTAGAATTGAAATCTGTTACCCTACCCTTTGCATCACTCTGTTTAGAAATTACAAAACCCTCACCAAGAAAATCATCTGCAGCATATACAGCAGCATCAAAAAAACCTCCTGGATTACCTCTCAAATCTAATATCATCTTATCTACTCCAGATGCCTTAATCTTTTCCGCTTCTGCTTTCCATTTCTTTACCCAACCCTGATAAGTAGCTTCTGTAAATCTGCCTACATTTAGATATGCTATTTCACTATTTTCCCCCATATATTCCAGAGTCATGCTAGGAACGGTAATCTCTTTTCTAACAATGGTTATCTCCACAGGTAGCATCTCTCCTGGATGAAGAATTGTTAATGTAACTTCCGTACCTGCCTCTCCTCTGATTTTTGCAACAGCATCATACACAGTATCATTTATTGTTAATTCATAATCATCTATCTTCAAAATATAGTCCCCTGGCCTAATCCCTGCTTCTTTTGCAGGAGAGCCTTCCAAAGGAGTGACAATAATTATTTGACTGTTATTATAGCCCAATTCTGCCCCTATTCCTTCAAAATACTTACCTTCACTTGCTTGTTTAAACTCCTTAGTCTCTTCTGGTGTTAAAAATACCGTAGCTGGATCTTCAATAGAATTTATCATCCCTTTTATGGCTCCGTAGACAAGCTCTTGGCTCTCTATTTCCTCTCCATCCACATATACTCCCTTCGTTATATCCAAAACCTTCCAAAAGAGTGTCATATCTAACTCTTCAGATACTCCAAAGCCTGAGAATTTAACATCTTCTCCCACTGTCCTTCCTAAAACTATACCTAATGCAAATATAAGGACTAAAAGTATTCCTAAACCTAATATCCTGCTAAATTTCTTTTGTTTGCCCACTTCTTGCATAATTCTTCTATACTGAATTAAAATATTATACTCTAAAAGGAAACAAATTCTAGACTACCGATATTTAACATTGACCTATGACCTGTCTCCCATTCTACAGTTACAAAAAGATTGTATTCTTCTACAGAAACTATCTCCCCTAACATACCATAATTAGACAATGACCTTGATATTACCCGACTACCGACAGCAGATTTAACAAAAAGATCTTCCTTACTCTGGTATGTTGTACTACTAGTTACAAAGAAAATCTGACTCTCTAAGTAATCTACTACTACAAATTTCCCGTTCATAGAAGCAATCAACTCTAACATACTTCTCCCTGAATATATCTCTCCAAAACCTCCAATAACTCCAACAGGAAGTCCTTGTTTTCTAAAATCTTCATATTCCATTGAATAGGTTAAGATAAATGATGCACCTCTTTCAAAAAGATTGTGCATTAGCTCTGGGTGTAAATATTTCCCTACAAAAACTATCTTATCTTCACACTCTAAATCTTGTACATCCAAAAGAAGATCCTTTCCATCCCCTAACACTAGAAACTCTCCAACTATTTTCTTTCCCCCTCTGCTCTCTTCAAGAAAAGAATCAGCTATTGCTAGCACATCTAAAGCAAATGCATCTGATGTTATACTTATCCCATCAACGGGAGTTATACTCTCTACCAACCCTTGAAATGTACTTTTTACTATTACTTCACTTTCCTCTCCTAACAGTCCCAAGTACCCCTTCTCTATCCTAGAAAGATCTACCACTCCTTCTGCAGGAGATATTAACTTCCTAACATTTAAACCCTTCATTACGACCTTTTCTGCTAGAACATCCCCTTCATTAACAAACTCTCCATCTATACACTTAAGACTCTTCCCTATTTCTGCAACAGAGACACCTATCTGTTCTGGAAGATAGAAAGAAAATTTAATACTACTTCCTCTTTTTTTCATTATCTCAGTACCTTCCTTTATCCTTTCCCCCCTATCTAACAGAGGCATATCCCCAGATTTGTACGGGATGTTAAATTTGTAATTATCATATTTTTCAAAAATCTTGTGCCTTACTATCATTTAATCCATTTCTGTAATTTTAATTTGTTAGCATAACTATCAGGACCATAAATAATAGGCCTAACTCTTGCGTCTATCAGTAATGAATCATATTTTTTAGTCTCTGGTTTAGAAACAAAACCTATACTTTTTTGGTTACTTGGTTGTAAATACGTCCCATTTTTAAACTCCCCTTCTACTACTAATTTTTCTGTATGTTGAGGAAACTGTAAGTGAGCAAACTCAGATGAAAGAGCAAAAAACTCACTTTTACCACCACTCAAAGATTCAAGCGTACCCGAAAATACTACTTTGTTCTTCTTATCTACATTTGTATAGGGTATTAATACCTTAGAGGCAAGAGAAAGAAGTTCCTTTCTTGTTAATATGATATCTACTGCATTGGTTCCCTCAGAAAAGCTTCTACCGTAACAAAGAATCTTCATATCAAGATCCCAATAGCAATCAAAGTTTCCATTTAACTCAAGCCCATCTATTAAGCAAAGTAAGGTCTTAGATTCTTGTAATATTCTTGGAATATATCCTGATACTATTAAAGCAGACTCTCCTTTTGAAAGACCAAAATTATCAATTTTCTCTGCATTATCTCTATGTATCGAATGACCTTGAATTGTACTGTATGACCTTAAAATATCTATAATATTGGGATCTTCTGAAAAAAGAACTCTGTTTGACACAAAATTACTCCAATAGTTAAGTATCTCTTTTGTGCTTAATTCTGTTGCTAGAAAAGCCTTAAATCTAGAATCCATTATAGAATCTATAACTGAAAGCTCATCTTTCCAGTTTATTTTAGCTTTCGAAAAAACTACACTCTCTCCATTGTTTTTTCTGTCATATACTTTCCTTGCCCTAAATACTGAAAAATCTAAGAGATCCATATCCACATACAACAAATCATCGTATTCCGTCCTTTGAAGAACACCCTCTAAAACTTTTTGAACGTAGAGATCATCTATTACCCGAAGAGCTATATCTTTAGAAAACTCTCTGATAGATGCAAAAATCTTATCAAAGAACCTTTGATTATCATCTATCTGCATCCTTATTCCTGAGACTCCTTCCCCTTCCCTTTTGAAATCTATTGATATGAAAGGAGAATCCTTGCTTTTGTTTAATAATCGCCAATCAAACACTCCTTCCAAATTTAAAAAATACTCTTGCCAAAACTTCCTGTTAAAAACGTCATCATCTAACCTGTACCTTAAAGGAGTCAAATCTGTAAAATCAGAAAGAATATACTCTCTTCCAGCATTAAAATCAGTATATGCTAAGTGTGCCCAAATCCCATTATCTTTGATGATTATGCTTAGATATGCATTTTTTTCTAACAAGGACAGATTTTTCATTACTTTAATATATTACTTAAAAGAGAGTTTCTTTTCAACAAAAAGGGGATATTTTACTATCCCCTTCCTAATACAAAGTTTAATCTCACCTTAATCCTTAAGAGCATATGGCAGAAGAGCCATATACCTAGCTCTTTTTATTGCTCTTTTAAGATTCCTTTGATGTTTATGACATATTCCGGATTTTTCTGTAGAGATTATCTTACCTCTTACTGATGTATATTTCTTTAATTGATAAACATCTTTGTAAGAAATATTCTTAATTCCAGCTTCACAGAAACTACATTTAAGATTCTGTAGAGGTTTTCTTCTTTTCCTGAATTTCTTCTTAGACATTGCTCCCCCTGATGAATCCTCATCTTCTACTATGCTAGAATCATCAAAAACATCCCCTAAACTAGGGCCTTGAGTTTTCTCTTCTATATCTTTCTTTGTATCTGACATCTTTTAAACTGCTCTGAAATTAAAATGGAAGATCATCATCTAAAGGATCTTCCCCTTGAGAGTCTTCTTTTGGTTCTTCCTCTTCTTCTTCCTTAGGTTCCTCTGCTTCTTGTTCCTTAGGCTCCTCTGCATCATCAAGCCCTACTCCATCTTTTCCTTTGCTATCAAGTAGAATCATGTTATCTACTCTTATCTCAGTCTTGTACCTTGTAACACCATCCTCTCCTTCCCATGATCTAGTATTCAAAGAGCCCTCTATATACACCTTCATTCCTTTCGCAAGTAATTGCTGACATATCTCAGCGATTTTATTCCATGCAACCAAATTATGGAATTCTGCTAGTTCCTTAGTATCACCTTCAGAATCCTTCCAAGACTTATTTGTAGCCATTCCAAATGTAACTACAGGTGTTCCAGAGCTTGTATATCTCATCTCCGGATCCCTTGTTAAGTTCCCTATTAGGAGAACCTTATTTAAAGATCTTGCTGCCATTTTTATATATATAATAATTTAACTTACCTTTAACTTTACAACCTTATTATTAAATTTCTATTAAATATTTAATTCTTTCTTTTTAATGCTTTTACCTATTGTACTAACATCCTCTATCTCTATTATCATAAAACGAAGTATTTCTTGCTTTAATTCCAACTGCCTTCTCATCTCTGCAACATTTTCTGGAATAGCTTTAAAATCATATATCATATAATATCCTTCATTATGTCCATCTATTTCATATGCTAAATATCTCTTTCCCCATACGTCTACATCCAATATTTCTCCCTTATCTTTCTCCACCATATCTACAAATTCTTTATGAAGTTCCTTTCTTAAATCATCTGGTAGTAATGGTTTAAGTGCAACCATCATTTCGTAATCTTTCAATTTCTTTTCTTTTTTAACAAGCATTTATCAATTAGTTAAAATTATTATTAAACAGAAGGATTTTAACAGAAAATTATACTTTGTACAACAATCCTCTTGCATATTACCATACCTGTGTACATATATTATCATTTTGAGAAAGAAAAAGAAACAAAGGAAGAAAAAACTAAGAAGACTACACTCTCAGGAACCCTTTCTACCTATTTGCCAATACAATCATATAGTCACCATCCTCAACAATATGCTCTTTGCCTACATTCTTCACTATCCCCTCCTCCTTAGCCTCTACCCACCCTCCTGCATCTATCATCCTCTCAACATTAACTATATCTGCAGTTACAAACCCTTCCTCTAAATCTGTATGAATGACACCAGCAGCCTCCTTGACTGTTGCTCCCTTTTGTATGCACCAAGCATTGCACTCCTTCTGAGAACCTGTATAGAAAGTTATTAAATCTAATGTACTAAATGCAGCATTAATGATACTACTTACTAATTCTGGTTTTATCTCTAACATACTACTATACTCCTCTATCTCTTCCTCTGACATCTTTGCCATCTCTCCAACAAATTTCACATCCACTATTAATACAATATCTTTACTCTTCTTTTCTATCTCCCTTTTCCATTCCTCTACCTCCTCTCTAGCAATACCCTCCTTGTAATTAAGAATAAACATTCTTTTCTTACTCGTAAGTAGAAAAAGATCAGAGATATATGGCTCCTCCTCTTTGCTTAAACCCATATCAACAACTGGAATACCTTGGTTGAGACTCTTCGTTACTTTTGCTAAAACCTCATACTCTTTTGTCCCCTCCTTGTCCCCTATTTTCTTTAACTTCTCAACCGTACCTAATCTTTTCTCTATACTCTCAATATCTTTTAATATCAATTCTGATTGTACTATCTCAAAATCTTCTACTGGATCAATCCTCTCATACACATGCACTATATTCTCACTTCTAAAAGCTCTTAATACATACATAATGACATCAACCTCTCTAATATGCGAAAGAAATTGATTCCCTAATCCTTCTCCTTTAGAAGCTCCCTTAACTAACCCCGCAATATCTACAAATTTCATAGCAGAAGGAACAGTTTTTTCTGCATTTAGATGTTTTGATAATTTTTCTAATCTCTCATCAGGAATCTCAACTACCCCTACGTTCTTATCTATTGTACAAAACGGAAAATTCTCTGCCGCAACAGACATCTTTGCTAAAGCATTAAATATCGTTGACTTCCCAACATTGGGTAAACCTACTATTCCTAATGAATATGAATGCGATTGTTTTATTGACATAGAGGGATTATATAATAATGAGAACAAATATGATATATACTATATAGTTAACATTACTTAACTGCCAAATAAATGAAGAAATTAACAACAATTCTCTCTTCTTCCCTTCTGATACTTCTTTCTTTTTTGTTTACAAATAAAGTCTTTGCTTCTGAGGAGGATTTTCTCGTAGAAACCCAAACAGAAATATCATATGCTACTGGAAATGACCATGTAACTGTTACAACTAAATATACTAGGAGTGTTAAAAACAGTAACTTTTACTTCCCTGCTGCGGGAGAAAAGATATTCCATATACCTGATATATCTACTGCTTCGCACGAACATATAGCACAAGAACGTCAATACAAGATTCAAAGTATTACAGTAAAAGATGACAAAGGAAGTAATCTAGATTATTCATTAAAAGAGAATGATCCTGGAGATGGTATATATATAACTATTCCAAATGAGAGAGCTACAACTTCTTCAATCCCTTACAAAATGACTCTTTCGTACAATTCCCACGACTTTATCACTGTAGTTGGAAAGTTCGTTAACATAATTGGAACATCACTACCTAGAGATACCATCTTTGAACAAAAAGATGAACAAAATGGAACATTAACGAAATTTAACTACTTGCTAAGCATAATCGTAGATGAGGATATTCAACCCTTATCCAAGGCCTATCCCTCTTTTTCTAAGACTGAGGAGGAGGGGAAAACACTCTATACCTTTTCTCAAACAGATAGGATTGGTAATTCGCCCTACTTAGAATTTGGAACTTCTGTCCTTTACAGATTTGAATTAGAGTACCAAACACCTAAGACAGATAATCTTATCCCAGAGAAATACTCGAAATTTCTAGGAGTACTCTCTACTAATATATATGAGATCTCTTTACCTAGAGAGTTCTCTGAAACTAATCAAAAAGTCTTTTTTGAAAGCATATCCCCTTCCCCAAAGAGCTTGCATAAAGATTCGGAGGGAAATATTCTTGCCCTCTTTGAAGTAGCAGCAAACAAACGAGACAAGATTAAGATTAAAGGATATATTACTGTTGAACAGGATGAATGGGAAGAAAATCAGGATTTTCTTGAGATCCCTTTTAACAGCTACTTAAAGAATATTAAAGAAACAAAATCTTTAAGTAGATATCTACTTTCAACAAAGTATTGGCAAAGTAGTAACGATACCATCAAGAAAGAAGCAGAAACCTTAATGAAAGATAAGGAAACCTTTTTAGATATTATCAAAGCTGATTATGCTTTTGTTAATGAAGTGTTGGAGTATGATAGCGCAAAAGCAACTTCTGAGAATGAGCGTATAGGTGCTTTAGAAGCTCTCTCTGGAGGACCTTCAGTATGTATGGAATACTCCGATTTAATGATAGCCTTACTTAGAGCACAAGGAATTCCATCTAGGGCAGCTATTGGATATGCAAACTTAACAAGTATTACAAGCAACAAGGATCAAGTTAGACATCAATGGGTACAAATATGGGTTCCGGAATACGGTTGGTTATCTGTAGATCCTACATTTGAAAGTAAAAACATGAAGATTGGAAAAATGGTAGATAGGGTTTTATGGGAAGTATTTAATGAAGACTCTTTATCTAATATAAAAATATATTCTACAAACAATATACATGAACTCTCTACGGAAGGATTTGTTGTAAAAGTTTACGGTGTAAACGAAGATGTTGACCTAGCCAACTTGAGAACACATATTGATCTAACAGAAAAAGAAGAACTTCCTGAAGATTCTTTCTCTCAAATTTCAGTACTTGCTAATACTATACTTAAAACAACAACCCTTGGTAAAACTATCGTGGTTACACTTCCTATCTTAATTGTTCTTTCTCTATTAATTGGGTTAATATCCCTTGTCTTGTATATATACAGAAAGTTCGCAGGCAGAAAAAAGAGAAAAAAATCTATTTAAAAGTATATATCTTATCTATATCTAATAACCCTCTACCACTTTCTAGCCTCGATTCGGTAGTTGCATAGATTGTTAGTAACTTTTCGCCTTTTTTGACTTCCTCATCTGTAGTTTTATGTATATATATACCTGCTTCTTTTATTTTAGGATTACCCAAAGCTTTTGCTACAATTATTAATTCAATATTATCTATATTTTTCACAATACCATCCCTATCAGAAAGAAGATCATACTGTAAATTTGCAGGTTTAATATCAGAAGATTTGACTCTTCTGGTTGCACCCTGAGCAAAAGCTATTTCCCAAAATTTGTCTAGTGCTTTTCCTGAATCTAATATCTCACGTGCAAGTTTTTTACCCTCCCCTCTCTTTACTATTTGAGTACTTTCAAATAGCCTTGTCGCCATCTCAATCACTATCTTCTCTACCTCCTTACATCTATCCTCCTCTCTTTCTAATATCCTTAATGCTTCATTGATCTCAAGGTTGGGACCCACACTTCTTGCATCAAGACTACGTACAGGTCTTTTCATCGTTTCACAATGTATGTTAAATTTTTTGAATAGTTTCTTAAATTCTCTCTCTAACATATCGATATCATCTATTCTTTCTACTTTAGAACCCTTTCCATATGGAAGATCTATTAATATGTGAGTTATACCCAAACATACTTTTTTAGCCACAATACTAACCAACACTTTCTGAAACTCCTGAATCTTTAATGACCTTTCTACATTGATAATTACATCATCAGCAGGAGAAAGATCCAAAGAACCACCCCAGAACATACAGCCTCCTGTTTGTTGGACTACCTCCATAACTTTCTCTTTTGTTAAAGTCACAGGCATTACAACCTCTAATATATCTGAAGTCCCAGCTGGAGAAGTTATAGCTCTTGTAGAAGTATTAGGCACTATTAAACCACCAGCAACCAATATGGGAACTAGTGTTGGAGTTATTGCTTTACCTGCTACACCTCCAATTGAGTGCTTGTCTGCAACAATATTACCATTCTCTCTTACTCCCTTAAAAGACAACTTTTCTCCTGAATTTGCCATTCCTTTTGCCATCCAATATATTTCATTATCATTAAACCCTGGATTAAAGAATGTTGATATAAAGAACGCTATCTCTACTTCTCTTAATTTCCCCTCCCCTATATCTCTCATAATAGTTTCAAGATCTTTCTCACTTAAATCGTGTCCCAAAAGCTTCTTGCTAATAATGTCTAAAGATTCACTTGGTCTTGGGATATCTATAAAAATGGAGTATCCATCAGACACTTTATACTCTTTCCAAATTTCTTCAAAAAGCCCAATTTCTCCCTCTGCTATTTCAGTGTCTGTCTCCATCACATTAACATACAATTCAACCTCTCCAATCCCTACAAGAGCTACCTCTCCCTCTCTTACCCCTAACCTTGCTGCATCTCTCCTGTTCAACACTATATTTAAATCAGTATCTTCTCCTAAATCTAGATTTTTACTTCTTAAGTAGAACGCCATAATTTTGTATTTTAAATTTATTTCTGTAATAACCAAGGATAGGCTTGCAATGCTACCTTTTCAATATCATTTGGTTTAATAATACCTAATTCTGTCACATATCCTGTTATTAACTTACTATCCACTATTTCAAACGCAGGATTATACATACTCAAACCTTTTGGAGCATCTTCCCAAAGTTCTGAAGATTCTCTAACCTCTATTTTTAAGTCATATACATATGAGTCTGCATCTATTTTGAGGATTGGAGTGACTACATACAAAGGTTTATCTACATAATGAGCAGCCATAGCAAACCCCCAGCTCCCAATCTTGTTCACCGCATGTCCTCCTGAAGTAATCTTATCGCATCCTATAAATACAATCTCTGTTTTTATAGAACCTCTTCCTATTATGAATGACTCTCCTGCACTATCTGCTATCAATGTTGTTTTTACCCCTGCTTCTAATAATTTCCTAGCTGTTTTTCTTCCCTGATAAAGAGGTCTTGTTTCTGTACATACCGCTTCAAATTTCGGGTCTGACTTGCTCATAGATTTAATAAGAGCTACTGCTGCTGAAGAATGACAATGAGTAAATATTTTTTTATAGTTCCCAAAAAAGTAACTTACCTTTTTTAGAAAGTCATCTTTGCTTCCTTCTTCTGTAAAATCATCAATTAGGTCAACATATTCATCACAAAGAGAAGGTACTATCTGTTTCATAACCTCTATCGTTGGTAACTCAGAAAATCTTTGTCCGAAAGAATATTTTACATATGTTACACCATTTCTCGCCATAGGCTCATTCTCTCTTGCCAAAGAAAGCTCAGTTCCTACCTCTATCAACTCTTTGTAAAACACTTCTTTATCTGTTTCCTTACTAATCTGTTCATACACCTTCATCCCTTCAAGGGTAGCAATAGCAACATTGGTGGCTCCCTGGATGTTCAACTTTTTTATATCATCATATATTTTTTTAATCTCACTATATTTCCCGACCATATTTTTTAATCTAAATTAAAACTCTCCCCTTGGTTAGGGGCAACTATTTCTGTTCTAAAGTGTTCTCTTAGATTACTCCTAAAGGCATTAATCACATCCCCATCTCCATGAACTAAGAATATTTTTCTAGGAGTATGACCAAAACTTCTTAACCAATACCTTAAATCTCTTTGATCTCCATGTCCTGAGAAAGCACCAAGGGTATATAGTTTTGCATTATTCTTGTACTCCTGCCCCATGATATTCAGTACGGGCTCTCTATCAACTATCTTTCTCCCTAAAGTCCCTCTTACTTGATAACCAACAATAACAATATGGGTCGTGGGATCCTCTACATTGTTTTTTAAATGATGAAGTATTCTGCCCCCAGTACACATTCCACTTCCAGCTATAATAGCGACTCCTTTTTTGCCCGCAAGTCTTTTTGATTCTTCTACCGAATCTATCTTCTGTAATCCAGGGAAATCGAAAGGGTCATCACCTTTCTTAAGTAATCTTTTCGCATCTTCATCATAGAAGTTAGGATACTGTCGAAAAATCTCAGTAGCTTTAGAAGCCATCGGACTATCTAAATACACTGGAAGTCCAGTAAGAAGTTTATTCTCTACAAAAAGATTTATTTCATACAGTAGCTCCTGTGTCCTCTCTATAGCAAAAGATGGAATTAAAATATTACCTTTGCTTTCTTGAGCACTTTTAAGAGCTGCTAGGAGTTCTAATACAGTTTCATTTCTGTCTCTGTGTAACCTATCTCCATATGTAGATTCGCATATCACATAGTCTGCATCTCTTATCAAATCTGGATCATTAACAATCCTTGCTCCTGGTTGTCCTAGGTCTCCAGAGAAAACTAATTTCCTTAACCTCTTTGCATCATTTTCTAACCAAAGCTCAAATATAGCAGAGCCTAAAATATGACCTGCATCTCTCATTCTAAATTCACATGTTTTTGTAATATTTACAGAATTACCGTATGGGTGTACCTCAAAATATTTCATACACTCTTCTACATCTTGTTCTGTAAAAAGAGGCTTCGCAAATCTTTCCTCTTTACTACCCTCTTGATTCTTAGGTCTAGCTATCCACCTCTCATATTCCTCTTTTTGTAAATTAGCAGAATCTAAAAGTATTATCTTAGCTAAATCTCTTGTTGGTTGAGTTGATATTATTCTTCCTTTAAAGCCCTGCTTTACCATTAGTGGGATTCTTCCAGTATGATCATAGTGGGCATGAGTTAAAAAGATTATATCTATCTCTGCAGGATTGAAAGGAAAAGGTTCATAATTTTTAAATTCAATATCATCTGGTCCTTGAAAGGCTCCACAATCTACAAGAGCCTTCATACAATCTGTCTCTATGTAGAAACAGGCTCCCGTAACTTCTTTTGCCGCTCCGAGGAATTGTATTTGCATACAGGCAGTTATTTAAGTAATTAGTATATGATAATAGATAGAGAGCACTAATGACAAGTAGAATTAAATATTTGCTATTCTTTTTGCCTCTTCTAGTAGTTTCTCCTTACTATTAAGAAGAGGATCTTCAACAACCATATCTAACAACTCATTTAATATCGTTCCTAACTCAGGACCCTTTTCTATTCCTAGATTCATTAAATCCTCTCCTGTTATATCTAAATCTGTAACCTTTAGTGCCATATCTTGCTCTCTTACTTCAGATATTCTTTTTTGTAGAAAGGTTATTTCATCTGGCTTGAAAACTGTTGCAGGATTAGAGAGAGCATCTGCCATTCTTAATTTAAATAGATCATCAATATTCTCCTCTCCAACTCTCTGTATAAATCTTCTAACTGCTGCATCCGTCCACCCATGAGCCTCTATCTTCTCTTTTTCCTCCTCTGTCATATCTTCTTTCACATGAGGATAGTAAAACATATGATTCATTATCAATATTTTCACTCTCTCTATTTCAGAATGAGAAAATTTCATCCTTTTCATTATCTCCTCTGCCAAATCGGCTCCCATTTTGTCATGCCCATAGAAATGACCATTACCCATATCTGTCCTAGGCTTAGCTATATCATGAAGTAACGCAGCTAGTTTAACACTATCATGAGCAGCATCACAGGTCTTAAGAGTATGCCAATATACATCATGTGCGTGAAAAAGCTTTTGCTCTACCCCTACTCCCTCCAAAAGCTCTGGGATGAAGATATTAAGTAATCCTGCTTGACGCATCAATTCTATACCAACAGATGGCTTTGGTGAATCTAGAAGCATTTTCATGAACTCATCTCTAATTCTTTCCATAGAAACCTTAGAAGCTACAGGAATAGATTCCTTTATAGCATTAAATGTCTCCTCTTCTATTTGGAAGTCTAATTGAGATGCTACCCTACACGCTTTAAAAGCCCTCAAACCATCTTCTTTAAACCTCTCTAGAGGTGTACCTACTGCTCTAACTAATTTTTTCTCAATATCCACTATTCCACTGAAAGGATCGTAAAGATCTCCCTCCTTCTCTTCCTCTAATCCATCCATATCCATTTTGGAAAGATCCATAGCCATAGCATTGAAAGTAAAATCTCTCCTACCTAAATCCATATCTATTTCATCCACGAACTTAACATTTGTTGGCCACCTACCATCTATATAGCCTGATTCACTCCTAAAAGTAGTAACCTCTACTTCATGGGTTTCCTTTAGCCTATCCTGCACTAGTGCAATTACAGTCCCAAATTTAGCTCCAGTAGAAATAGATTTGGGGAATATATTTAGCATTTCATCAGGTAAGGCATTCGTTGCCAAATCATAATCATGTGGCTGCTTGCCTAGTACAATATCTCTCAGCGCACCTCCTACAAGATAACACTCAAAACCTTCCTTAGTGAGTATTCTTGCAACTTTCTGTACATATTCAGGTATTACTATTTTTACTCTCATATTATAATGCTAATATATTTTGCCTGTTTTGGGTAGTATCGAAATTTCTACTTCCTCACTCATTACCCCTAAAGTCTCTTCTGGTACAACTTCTTTTACAAACTCTTTATTCTTTACAGCACCACGACTACTTTCTTTTTCCTCCACCTTAGTATCATTTTCGGAATTACCTTCTGCAAACTTAAATACAGAAGTATGAGGTATCCTTGTAATACAGAAACTCTCAGCTACTGGCTGAACATACGCACCATGCACCCAACCTTGGGTTCTAAGACTTAAAAGCGTAACAGCACTAACCTTGTTCCATTCAAAAAGATGACTCCCAAGAGCAATGCATTCCGTCCTACTGTTAGGGTTGTGTATTTTAAAAGAGCTATTTTCCAGTAGATTATCTGAGTCAAGAGTATACTTTAGAGTGACTTTATCCTTAGCAGGAATGGAAAATTCCAAACTAATGCCACCATGTTGTAATATTAAATTGTTTTGATCTTCGTTGCTACGATTAGCTACTACAACAGTAAAATCAAGAAGACCTCCACTCCCTTCATATTTAAAATCCTTGACCTCTATTGGATTGGACATCTTAAAAGTATCTAACAAAAGTGCTCCAGAGTGACCATATGGAACTAGTCCTAATCCTGGATATCTTTTGAGGTAACCCCTCCTAAAAAGCATCTCTTCACTAAAAAGGACTGCTGTTTCTCCCCATGAGAATTCGCTTTCCTCTATATCTAATATCTTCGTCCAGTCACCATCCTCACTATTTTCCTTACTAAGAAACATTATTATCTCCATAATCCCTACATCATGAGCTGTATAGTTTAAAAAGAAATATACAACATCTATCTCTGCACCAGGAGGAACGCTCACCCTATCTAAAACATTTGGGAACCTTTGCATATGGTTTGATTGGGCTAAATCTGAAATTGTATAGCTATTGAGAACATGCTCTGTTGATTCTCCAAAAATATCTCCACCTTCATATAATATCTCTTCCTGTTTAGGCAGTTTCCCTACAGAGAGAGCAGTAGTTTGAGCATACATATTATATGCACTATCACCATTATAACAAAACACATCTGCCCTAATAGGAGTAACAAACAAAAGTAAAAAAAGAAAGGAAAGAAGAAAAGACATAGTACAAATACATATAAATTTATATATACATATTGTACTAAGTGATTATTAAATCCTGATTAACTCTATTCCTTCTCTATTCGAACCTTCTCTGTAACATAGAAATTACGTTTAAATTTGCCTCTTCCAAACATCATTTCGGTAATGGCTTGCATATATGGAATAAAGGAGAATGTAATCATATTAAACGCAATTAAAAATGTCTCAAAAAAGTCTAATATATGCCTCCACCACTTCCATCCTTTCGGAATCGGGGTTATCTTTCTTCTAGATACAACTATTACTATATTTGAAAGCATTATTACAGAAAAAATATAGCTAAGAATACGAGGAAGATTGTATGCAAATACTGTGTATTGGTAAGCAGGGTTCAACCAACCCATTATATTAAGACCAAAAGTCAGAACAAAAACAACTGTAAGAAACCATAAATACTCAAACATCGTTTTTGATAAAAGAACCTTTCTGTAAACAGGAAAATTTTCCCTATCCTGAAAAAGAATTGCTAATGATATTGGGTAGTTAATGATACCCCAACCCCACCTGTATTGCTGTTTGTAAAAAGACACATGACTCTTAATAAATGTCTTGTTCTCAACAGCATCATTATATGTCGGTACATAGACCTCTTCACTTCTGAATTCTCCTTTACTTCTTAATATGGAGTTCCAGTAAAAAGCTGTATCATCATTAGGAATTTCAGGATCCCAAAACTCTATCTCTTTTAAAGTTTTAAGATTAACAACATATGAGGAGAATGTATCTTTTGTATGAAGCCTCTCTCCAGTAAATGGAATTTTAACATCTTTACTCAATACCCAATAGTGAAGAACTACTAAAGTTAACATGTTCGATTGAGTCCTAATAATTGGAGGAACATTCCATATATTATTGTTAAAGGAATGCACTGCAGAGGCATAGAAAGTTTCAAAAGGTTTTTCACTTGTTAAATACCTGTATGTTATTGCTGAAAGATACTTGGGATGAGGCCTCAGATCAGAATCACATGTTGCAACTAAGTAATTAGAAATCTTCTTTCCTTCTTTTTCTAAATCTTTTACTAATTCTCTTGCAGCATAGTTAATATTTGCTCCTTTTACACCTATTATTTCTCCTGGTATACCTGCTGGATGAATATAGTACCTCATACTCCCAAATTTATTTCCATACTTCTGTTTCAATGTATTAAAGTTTTCTATCTGTAAGTCTTTCTTTGCTTCCTCCATTGCCACAACAACATCAATCTTCTTTGCCCCTATATCACTTTCTGACCAAGCTTTAAAAGATGGTTCTAAAATTTCTAAACTCTCTCCATATACAGGACACAGATAGATATACCTAAGATCTGAAAACTTATCCGAATTTAATTCCTTTATTTTCCCAACCCAATCTATCTGTTTCTCCTCTTCCATTCTTCTTACCCCTATGTAAGCTCCTATAGCAAATTTAATAGTTCTAAAAAGCCAATAGGCAACTAAAAAGGAAATATATACCACTAAAGCAATCTCCCATCTTAAGAGAGCAAAAATTACTGGTAGTAGTAGTAATGTCCAAGTAAATATCCCTGGTATTGTTTCAAAAAATCTCCTCTGTATATATGGCATATCTGAAGGAAAACCTCCTTCTCTATCTTTTGGCTTGTAGAGATTCTTTCCCTTTTCCTCTGTTTTATTCATAACGGCTACAATTCTACACTGTGACCCTATCCTTTACAAGTACAAATTAAAGCTCTAGCTTAGATGGATAGACAGAATTTTCTATTAAATCAGCTATCTTCTTTCTCACTACTGGACCATCTTCTGGATTTGTAACTCCAAACCACTCATCTTGAGCTTCAAGAACTTTAAAGCTAACCTCTCCATTCTTAATCATCTCACTTAGCATAACTGGTAGAAGAAATTCTCCTTCTAATTTATCTTCACTCTTTTTCAAGAAGGAATGAAATTTCTCTTCTAGATTTTCAAAAACACTACTATGTAAGCAAAACACGTTCATAGAGGCCAAGTCCGTATCTTTTAGAAAAATCTTTTCACCATTTGAATTCTCTCCTGTTATCTCTCCACTTTCCCCTTTTGCTATTTTGAAAGTTTCATCTATTTTCTCTAGATATCCATCTTTCACCTCACATATTCCTCTAGTTACAGTCCCGTGATCACTTAAAACTTTTTCAAGCCTAAATGCAGTAATTCCATACTGTTGTTCATTACATTCATTTCTCAAAAAGTCTGCTGATATCTTAAAAGAATGACTACCATAGAAATCATCTCCATTAATTACCAAAAATGGCCCTTTAATCACACCTTTTCCCATTAAAAGAGCGTGACCTGTTCCCAAAGGTTTTACTCTTTCTGGATGAACAGTATACCAATCTGGGACCATATCTAAACTTTGAAAAACATACTGTATATCTATCTTCTTCTCATATTTTTTCATAAAAACATCTTTAAAATCCTCTTCCATATCAGGCCTTATTACAAAAACAACCTTATCAAAACCTGCCTTTACTGCATCATATATTGAATAATCTATTATAGTCTCTCCATTTGGACCAAAGCCTTCCATCTGCTTTAATCCACCATATCTACTGCCCATACCTGCTGCTAATACAAAAAGGGAAATTTTGCTTTCCATACTATATTAATCTTAAAATTATATAGGTTAGCGGGACGGAGAGGGAGGGATTCGAACCCTCGGTACAGAAACCTGCACAACGGTTTTCAAGACCGTCCCATTCAACCACTCTGGCACCTCTCCAAAAGCTTCAAAATTATATCAAAATTTGACTAATTAATATAATTTACAATATCATTGCATATATGAAAACTGCCAACAACACTCCTAAAATATTCGTTCTTTTTCTTTCCTTACTACTACTCTCTGCAAAGAGTGTACTAAGTAATGAGTTAGAGTCTCCTAATTTTAAAATGATTGGAGTTTCTACAGGAGGAGGTGGTGAGATACTAACCTCTCCAGAGTACTCTGTACTCTCTACTATTGGAAGAATATCTGCCGATCCAAGAGTATATTCTACTAGTTACAGATTAGATCAAGACCCATCCGCAAGGTTTAGAGCAGCACAACCTACTGTTAAATGTTTTGAAGCTACAACAGATGGTACTACTGATTGTGTATCTGGACCTCAAGAATTATTGGACCATGGAATGGTTGGCATATGTGGGCCAGGAGGATGCTACAACAAAGCAAGGTTTGAGATAGAAGAGCATCAGAACCCTGAAGACACTCTTTACATGATTCAAGTCTCTATTGATAATTTTGCCTCTGATATTAAATGCTTAGATGGATCTACTTTCAAGCCTAAATCTTTAACAAATTGTAATATCAATGATTTTAGGACACAACAGTATTGGGAAAATGAAGATTTTAATATTAAAGGATTGGATTCTAACACAGAGTATTTCTTACGTATAACTGCATTGCATGGAGATTTTACTCAATCTGACTTTAGTATAGTAGCATCAACAACAACTGGAATAGGGTTTCTCTTTTTTGATATAGATATTGCATCAGATAGCGGCTATAGTACAGAAAGTTCTCCCCCATACAGCATTTTCTTTGCAGGAACTAATGCACTTCTTCCATCTGCAGCGACAACTACTGCCCCTAGCCTAATATGGTTAGATTTAATAACATCTGCAACAGGAGGAAGCGCAATAATACATTCAGGTAAATATGGCGGATTATATAGCACAACAACCACAGAAATAATACCATCAGATAATGAAGACTTAGATTCACAAGGAGCTGAGGGATTTGGGTTACAAAATTACTATATAGATTACCAGAATTCCACTTACTTAGGAGACATAGTAGCAACAACAAACTATACAGGCTCTGGAAATGTTGTAGGAAAAGTTTCTACTTCCGCAATTAAAATGTATGAGGCTAGTGGCCCTATAAATAATGGGAGGATGGGCATGTATGTAAAAGCAAGAGCTGGAGCTAATAGAGCAGCCGCAGATGACTATATTGAGAAAATAACTATGGTTGCTGTAGCAAGATATTAAAATAGGGAAATTTAACAACTTGACAAAGTATTTAATAAGTCGTAAATTTGTATTACTAACCTTGAGGACACTGCCTTATTACTATGAATAAAAAGAGAATCTTTTCTTCTTTGTTACTATTTCTTTTAAGTATAGGGATTGTATTTCTCCTTGTTCCCTCTTTTAAATCGGATGCTGCAGTATTTCAAGGCTTGTACGTTTACATGAGCAGAATGAAGGCAGGATTAGATGGTGCAGCTGGCAACCAGATAGAATATGTTGTAGGCCTTACTCCTACACAAGCTATTCCTGCGGGAGGTACTCTTAAAATTTACTTTCCTGACACAGGTTCTGGTAACTGGTGTCGAACAGCAGGAGCATTGACTGTAGCTGGAGCTTCAACCTCTCCAGTTGATCTTTCTGGGTATTGGGATATAACCACAGCTCTACCGGGGACTCTATCTGCATCTTGTACAAAAGGAACAGGAACTGGAGCTGGTACTCCAGATACTCTAACTGTCACAGGAGTAGGAGCATTAACTCCAGCAACAACCTATGGAGTTAAAATAAGTAATAATACTGGGATATTAGGTACTGCTAATGATACTACCAATACTCTCATGTATCTAGTTGAAATGCAATCAGGAAGCGTTATTGATTCTGGTGCTTTTAAGTTCAAGCTCTTAGCTGAAGATCAAGTAACAATAACAGCAACAGTTCAAGAAGCTCCCTCTATAACCTGCACTATTTCTCCAACTTCAGTAGATCTCGGGGTTTTGTACCCTGGAGGATCATATGCCACGGGAACAAACTCTATTACAGCAGAGACCTCTGCTTCGGCTAGTGGATACTACTGGGCAGTATATGGAAAAGGAAATGGGACCAATTCAGGTCTTTACAAGAGTACAGCTACTGTTTACCTATTACCATCTACATCTCCTACCGTAAACTTAGCTGCTATGGGAGCAGAGGGGTTTGGACTCACAGCCTCTACTCCTACACCAGCAAACAGTGGAACCGTTAGCGCAGATTTCGTTGATACTACAATAGGAAGATTTGGAGGTCTTGGTGCAAGTGGAACTCCTGGAGCCAAGTTACTAATTCAAAAAAACAGTGCACAAACAGCACAATCTAGCTCTACTATCACATATGGAGCAAGAGCAGGAAACACTGCCCAACCTGGAGCTTATACCGAAACAGTTACATTTGTTTGTGGTGGTTACTACTAATAATTAATTATGGAAAAAGAAAAAAGATACTCTGCCCCATGGTTAAACAAAAAAATAACTTTATTTCCTCTCTTGGCAGTAGTTTTTCTACTCTCTTTTAAAAGTTTTACTTTTGCACAATACCCACTTAATCTTGGACGAACTCCTGCATCTGAAAAATTACAATTACAACCAGGTGATACACACGATGGAGAAATTGTAATTTGGAATCTTTCTGAGAAAGCTATTAAATATCATGTCGTAGTAAGAGGTTTTAGACAAATAGAAAATCAACCAGGAACGGCAATAATGCTAACAGAGTCCGAAGAAGAAAGAACACTCTACTCTGCTTCATCTTGGGTTAAGGTTAGCAGAGAAGAAATAGATTTAGTTCCACACAAAAACGAAAAAATATTTTACACCATTGATGTTCCTGCAGATGCAACAAAAGGAGAATATTATGTAATTATTGCTTTTCTTTCTGAAACGGAATACGAAAGTATTGGAACTGCTGCATTCACAATCCTTGGCTCTGGTACACCAATACTAATTAAAATAGGAGATGAGTTTGTAGAAAGAGCAGAGCTTCTAAGTTTTGAGTCTGATAAAAATTTCTACGAATTCCCTATTGTTAAGTTTGAAACAAAGCTAAATAATGTAGGAGATACACATATAACTCCCGTAGGAGAAATTATCTTAACAAATATATTTAATCAAAGAGTTGGCTTAATTACATTTAATACTGCAAGGCAGAGTGTTTTAAGAGAGAACACAGGAATATACAATACTGATTGGGATTACGGTTGTTTTTTGACTAAAGATCGCAAACTCATCCTAGGTCCAATAAAAGCAGAACTGATGCTAACCTATCGTACCTTCCAACCTGGTTTTGCACCATTAATGGCAGAAACTACTTTTTGGGTCTTACCATGGAAGTACATTATAATAGCATTACTAATCATTATAATTACAATCATAGTATGGGCTAAGAGAAGGAAGGAGAAGAAGGAAGAAAGAGGAAACTTACCTAAATAACCTGGAATTATGAACTGTAAAAAACTTTTCTTTACAACAATGCTTTTTGTTTTGCTTTTTTTCCTGCCCTTTTCAAGTAAAGTATATGCTAACAAAGTCTTTCCTTACAAAACTGAAATAATCATATCAAACCAAGAGCGAACAAAAGAATCTTTTTCATTTAAAAATGAAAGTACAAAAGACATTAAGATAACTCCGGTCCCCTACTCCTTTGACTCTAAAAATGTTCAAATAATAGAGGATGGAGAGATATTTGTAAGAACAGATAGAGAGATATTTAATGTAAAACCAGAAGAATCAATACAACTAGATTTTGAAATAGTTCCTCCCAATAATATGGAACCTGGGACTTACTTTAACCTCATACTATTAGAAAAACAGGAAGAGGATGTCTTTTTACCAGAATTTTCCCCTTTAGGTGTAGTAGATACCCTTTCTCACCTAGTTGTATTACATATAGCGGATCCTGAGAGCTCTGTTTTTGGTATATCAACAGAATTTGCACAAATTAGTCTTAATATTCAACGAAAAGGAATTCCTTTTGTAAGACCGCTTAAGTTAAAGTATTCATATCAAAATATCACTAATTATGTACTTACTCCTATGGGTGAGCTACAGATATTCAATGAAGACAGTAAATATGAACCTGTTTATATCAAAATTAACAAAGAGGAAAAGAAACTTTATCCTGGAGATATAAAAGAAGAAGAATTTGAGGTTAATTTAACTAATATAGTTGATTTATTTGTAGTTAAAAAAGTAATAGGACGATTTTACAACGGAATTGATGAGAATTTTGTATCTCTTGAAGTTAGACAAGAACCTAACTATACACTTCCTTTATTTATAGGGGCTATACTGCTTCTAACAGTTCTACTCCTTAAATCCTTTAAGAAAAGGAAGAAGACTAAATAACCTTTTTCGTTGTCTTAAAACTAGTTTTAGCTACCTTCCCTAGCTCTTCTACTCCGTATTTCTTAACAAACTCCCTTGCAGGAGCAATAACATTAGATGCACCTTTTGGAAAACTGAAGTAGTATTCCTCTTCCATTTTGTCCATCTCTTCTAGGAATATCCCTCTAGCCAAGACAGAGGCACTTGCGATAGCCAAATCTGATTCTCCCTTATGGAACTGCATAAACTCTATACTATCACTTAAGGCTAAAGGACCTAATTCTCCTGTAATACGATCTTTTCTAGAGGAAAACTGATCTATTACTACTCTTTTACAATCTATATGCCTCTCTTTTAAATCCTTTAATCCCATTTCTATGACTTTGGAATGTTCTTTGGCCAAGAGAATTGCTACATTACCGTATTCTTTATACAGTCCATTATACTCCCCGGGGTATATGACCGAAGAGTAATAATATTTATATTTCTTCAAAGCCCCATATAAGTCTCTTATCTTTCCGTCAGAAAACTTTTTTGAATCCCCTATTCCCAGTGAATCGTATTCTTTCAAAAACTCCCTGTTAACAAAACAAGCAACGACAACTAAAGGCCCAAAATAATCACCTTTTCCTACCTCGTCAACCCCCAATCTAGGGACAGTATCACTTTCTTCTTTAATCCCTCCTATGATACCGCTGAAGTCTTCACTACCCTGAAAAACTACTTTCATACTAGTATAAAGGGTACACACAGAACCTTTATCATTTTTCATCCTTAAATTAACATACTCATTATCAATCATATTCTCAAACCAACCTTCTTTTAAAAGTTCTTTCTTTAAATTCTCAATCTCTTTTTGATTTAATTGTAATGATACTGTTTTTTGAGCCATACTATATCCTTTCTACCTTTTGTCCTTCAGGAGTATCTTTTACTATAAATCCTAAACTATACATCTCATCTCTTAGTCGATCCGATTCTTGATAATCTTTCGCTATCTTTGCTTTTTCTCTAAGACTTAATAATTCCTCTAGCCTACCATCTTCTATTCCTTCCTCTTTGACAGAAACCTTGTCTAGATCAAGTCCAAGCACCCTATCAAAATCTAATACTGTTGCTAATATATCTCCTTTTTGATTATTTGACCTAAGCAATTCATTTAGTATCGCTACTGCTTTAGACATATTAAGATTATCTTCCAAAGAATCTTTAAATTTCAGTACAAATTCAGGTAAAAGATTACCATTTTCAGAACCTAACTCAGTAATTCTTCTTGTTATAGCTATTCTTGCATTCCTAGCTCCCTCTAAAGCCTCATGAGAAAATTGTATTTTTGTTCTGTAATTAATTGAAAGGAGATAGTATCTAATATCCATAGGGTCAAAACCCATACCTACAAGATTAGGTAGATATGTTTTTGTACCTTTACTTTTAGATATCTTACTATCATCCTTGTTCACAACCCATTCATTATGTATCCAATATTTTACTGCTGGATGTCCAAATGCCCCTATATTCTGAGCTCTTTCATTTGTATGGTGTACTGGAATATGATCTATTCCTCCCGTATGTATATCAAAACTCTCCCCTAACAGAGCCACACTCATCGCTGTACACTCAATATGCCAACCAGGAAAGCCTACTCCCCAAGGAGAGTCCCAATTCATCAAATGTTTTTCATATTTCCCCACTTTTTTCATCCATAATACAAAATCTGCAGGATGCTTCTTTTCAGGATCTACCTCCACCTCCTCTCTTACCCCTACCTCTTTCTCCTCAAGAGCCTGTCCTGTAAATATATTGTAATCATCTACCTTAGTAACATCAAAATACAATGCTTGATCTGTCTCGTATGTATATCCATTCCCTTCTATCTTCTTAATTATCTCTATCATCTCTTGTATATACTCTGTTGCCCTAGGAAAGCCATACTTTTGAATATCTAGATGTGTTAGCCCTACAGGAAGTAATTCTCCATTTGGTGCTAGTATATTTAATGCTCTAAAATCCTCAATCACCGTATCTATATACTTATTAGCAATATCTATTGGCTGAATACCTTCTTTTTGAGACTGGATATCTAACTTGTCTTCTCCAAAGTCACTCCCAAAATCATCCACCGAAGTCATATGCCCTACATCAGTGATGTTCATCACTCTTTTAACCTCATATCCCAAATACATTAATGCCCTATGTAGTATATCCCAATTAACATATGCTCTAATATTACCTATCTGCATCCTGTAATATACTGTAGGTCCACAGCTATATATTGATACTTGCCC